>OGYO01000213.1_pt1 | contig 28490 bp, 34 predicted proteins | sample 1576561 | NCBI WGS metagenome assembly OGYO01 (sample SAMEA3541507, study PRJEB24748) | human gut metagenome | biome: human gut; feature: human-associated habitat; material: faeces | place: China | collected 2012 | reverse complement strand
AAAGGGAGAGGACAAGATAAAAGTCCTCTAAGAGAAGGAGAAAGTATATGACCAAGGTTGAGATGATTCTTGCACAGGTTGACGGTCTTCTGGATGCGGCATATGATGTTGTCAATGGTCGCAAGCTCTGGAAAGAAGTTACTCCTTTGGTGAATATTGCTGCCGACATGCTTCTCGAAGAGCGCAAGGATTATTATGCAGGTTGCGCCTATTGGGTTGTTTGCGAGGGGACTGAGAAAGAAATGCTTGAAGCTAAGAACACTCTTGAGAATCTTGGTATGTGTGTCTGTGATTACTACTGGCATGATGCTGACGAATATGATACTGCTGGCGGTCATTTGAGCGTCTATTGGACTGTCAACGATTGGGATTAGGAGCACATATGTTGTTGACCAACAAAGAGTATGAGAAGAAGAATGTCTATTGGACTTTGGACTTCATATTTTCTGCTGCATATTCTATGTATATATGGAGGTAATAAGGAAGAACTGCAAGAGTCATGGGATTATGCTATTGAAAATAAAATGCTGATTCCATTTGACGATAACGGTTTATATAATTATAATTACAATTATAACGTCAACAATAATTATTTTGCTCTTTTGGGTGAAAAACAAACAAGTGAATTCTTTGGAAATTTTTGCTTTGGGTGGACTCTTGAGCACGCAACTCAATTGACTACAGCCTACTGTTGCCTTGCCAAAATGTATAATTATCAACATGATGTGAAGCATCGTAATTATATTTTCTCTATGAAGAACATTTGTGATATGTGCTATATACCATACAACAAAACGAATTTAGGATTAGTGCGTGAATATGTAGAATGGATGGCTGAGCATGATTTAATCGACTACGAGCCTTATAAAGATGAAAAGCATCCTTATTGTAAACTGTTTAAGCTGACAGGTTTGACGCTTAATAAGCGTTAAGTGATTTGTATGGTTAGTTTATTGGCAACACGTAGTGTGCAAGCGAAACAAGTTCAACGGAAAAAACGTGTATTGAAAACGGAAAAAATGTGTATCGGGACCGGAAAAAACGTGAGTCGTAAGCGGAAAAAACGTGAGTCGTAAGCGGAAAAAACGTGAGTTCCTATATTAGTTGTTATAGAGTTGTTTTATAATTGTTTATATAGTTGTTATATAGTTGTTATTGAACACGCTTGCGCGTGTTCGTGCATTCGCTTTGAAAAGTTCCAAGAGCATATGGAAAATTGTCGTGAGAGTTTAGAGTGATGCTATATGCCGCAAAGATTGATATTTTTCGATAGACCTTGGAGTGATTCAGAATATGCTGTAGATTTCTGGTTTCAGCGCAATTGTTCAGTAGTCAAAGTGAAAGAAGACAACGTAAGCTATATAAATGGCAAAGTCATACCGTGGGATGTGGCACAAGAAGTTGGCATGACAGATAGAATTATTCGTAGCAGTATACGCAAATTGGAAGATACTATATTGAATCATGCGGATAATCCCAGCGAAATAAATGATATTGACATGGGCAAGTTCGATATGCTAGAATATGATATAAAAGAAGATAAGACATATTGGCATAATAAATTCGATGAAGGGTGGAGATTTGCCAAAATAGATAAACAGGTATATGATAAAATATATGACCATCTTATTGGTCGCAAAGATTTGGTTATGGTGTTGAGGGTATACGGTGCCTGCAAAGCAATAAATAGTTCTTTTAAAGAACCTGAGATAACCAATAAGGTTATTTGCAAAACTCTTGGCGTGAGTGACCACGGTGCCAAAAGCAAGCATGTCGGTAAAGCAATCGAAGTGTTGTCTGATATGGGTATTATAGAATATAGGTATAAGGTAACTAAGGTGACTGGCGAACAGGACTGTAGGTTTAGGAAGTTAGTCTATATAGAGTAAAAATGACGACATACTGGCTTTAATAGAGTTCAAAAGCTAGGGAGAAAGCCCATATAGGGTTAAAAATGATTACATGACTTAGTGGAACTAAATGCGAATTTTACCAGTTCAGCAAACAAATGTCAAGAAAAAAATCTAACCAAAGCATTTTAATTTTCGATTCCAACGCCGCAAACGACTTATTTACCGTGTATTTTCCATCTGCTCTTGGTTGAACCTTATCAAATGATTTACACGGTCATGCTTTTAAAATATCTTCTACTTATTCATGAAAAAATATTAAAAGGCTGTGGAATCCATTTGAGAGGATTCCGTGGCATATGTAAAGCATTTTCATTTTCAATTTTGTTTTGAATTTCAATTTCATTTTCATTTCTAGTTTCATTTTCAAAACCAAATTCATTCTGAAAAAGTTCTTGCAGCCAGTAAAAACTTATAGTATAATATAATTAAAGAAAGGGGAGGGGAAAAGAAACCTCCCGTGGATAGGCGCGTAGCGTCAGAAAGAAGATTAACATGACCCAGTTTGAGATTTACAACACTATCAAGTCTGCCATGTCCGACAACGCCGAGGTGGTTGAGTTCTGCGATAAGCAGCTTGCGGCTATCGAGCGTAAGCGTGCCAAGGACGCTGAGAAGTCCGCAGAGAAGCAGGCTTTCCTTGACGAGATTTACGCAGCTCTCAAGTCTTTTGACGAGCAGGCGGGAGCCACCTCTAAGGCCGTAGCCATGCACATGGGTGAGGATGTCAGCTCCCGCAAAGTTGCGGCCAACATGCGTTTCCTTGTTGAGGACGGTCGTGCCGAGAAGGTGGCTGTGAACAGCAAGACCTTCACGTACAAGGCTCTGTAACAAAATATTTAATAGGTAGGGTCTACTTATTATAGTTTTTAATTAGAATGGCCGTGGAGTCCATTTGACGAGACTCCCGGCCTATTCCAAGAGATAGAAGGAAGTAAGCATATGCGGCACACCTACTATGATATGAAAGGTAACGAGCATACCATAGAGATTCCTGATGAGTATATCGAGTCCAAGAGACAGCAGGCAATACTCAAGGCAAGTGCGGCCAACCTCTATCTACTAGAGCATGGCATCGAGTATGATGCAGCTTGCAGGCCCGATACAGACAAGAAGGAGAAGAAAGTGTCTGAAAAGCGATTGATTATGAATTCCATTGCGGACGCACTGGGAGAGCTTACAATAACCATCGGTGACTGGGAGGATGCGCCGCATGGCATCGAGGTCGGCGATGATGGTAAAATCAGATTTATTCTCAATTCTAAGACGTATGAAATGTCTATGGTGTGCAAGCGTAAGCCTAAGAATAAATAAACGCGGCAAAAATTTTTGGGCAGGAAAGTGTAATTTACACTTTAGTAAAAACATATATTAAAAAACACTTTTTAAATGTAACTAATTTAGTCACATTTCCGCATTGATTTTCACTTACAAAGGCATGTGCCGCACGCTTATTTTCTTCTGTCTCTTGGTTTATACGAGTCTATTTTATAATTAACTTTGAGTTTCTACTGGCCGCAGGAATCAATATAAATTGACTTATTTTTCTTATGCCGTACAGGGGTACGCAAAAAACGATTAAAATTCATTTTAGAATGTTCTCTTGGTAGTGCTAGTTCTATCCCTTCTCGCCATATAGGCGGGGAGGGATTTTTTTATTTAATTTTGTGATTGACTTTCGTTTTAGGATTTTGTGGGCGCTGGGCTGGTAAGCCCCATTTCTACACATTTTCGCCATATAGGCGCACCGGCGGCGGCAGTCCCAAATATGGTATTATTGTATAGTATTCCTCTATTATATTATACCATACAATTTCTGATTTGTCAAGACCCTTCACAAACCAACACGGAATCTTCACAAATAATAGTTAGGTACCTCACAATGATTCGAAGTTAACCTATGGTAACACTTGTTCGGGTCGCTCGGTACCTAACTTAATTTTTTTCGCGTGTGCGGCCATGAGATGGCCCTAGAACGGGCGATAGCTAAAAGTGCCTAGTAACGCAAGGGTATAGGGCGCAAGGCCGTTAAAATGCGTTTCAGGCGCTCAGTTTTTTTGTGTAAAAGTTGTGTTTTTGCTTGAAAAATCTTGACAATAAGGTACCTAATCGTGTAAAATCGACCCAACTATGGAATTTCTGTGAATTTTTTTAAAATATCTTGCCTTTTCTGTACATTTGTACTAGGCAGGGCGATCTTTTCCCTACCTTTTCAGTAGGAATTAAACGCAAAATAAAGCGCCCTACTTAAAAGTAGAGCGCTTTTATTTAATTGTGTTATTTTATTGTAAATTGCGTTATGAGCGCTTGCGCGCATTGCGTGAGCGTTTCGGCGTTTTCCGTTTCGCCGCTTGCGTAGGCGTTGCCCGCCAAATGCGTTAGGTCGTGTACTATCTTATGAATCTCGGTAGGCAGCAAAACTACTTTGCCGCTTTTCATCGCGTTTAGGTGGTGGGCTTGCAAGTCGTGCCCTAGCTTGCGGAGTTCCGTATCGGGCAAGTTCCCGAATACCTCAATCAATGCCGCGCGTCTGTAATCCATCGGCTAGCCGTCCTTATGCTGTTCTATAGGTGCAAGGTGGGGAGGGCTTGCGCCCCCCCCTAGACGGCTACGCTACGATAACGTAGGCGGTCTTGTTGTTGATGGGTGCCGCCTTGCGCACGCGCTTTTCGGCGAGCAGAACGTTCACGACTACGCCCGCCTTGGAGAACGTCTTAACTTCGCTGGGGTACTTAATCATAACATCGTTGAGCGTGAACGGCTCACCGTCCGCGAACTCGACTGCAACCTTCTCAGCGAGAGCCTTGTTCTGCAAGGCCGTCTTGGAGGGTGCCTTGGGCTTGGCGGCGTTCTCCTTGAGCACGTGGAACTTGTGGGAAACCTTGCGGGCAAGGTTCTCGGGCGTGTGCTTCTCGGGGTCGTAGTTGTCCCCCAGCGCGGACTTGATGACATCGGGCGAGACATCGCCCGCAACGCTCACCAAAGCGGCGAACATCTGGTAGTCGGTGAACTGGAATTTGGTGCGAGTGGTAGCCATGGCTAACCCCAATCCGTCCCCGGGACGCGGGTGAACTCCCTTTGAGTTCTTTTTTCCCTGTCCCCTTTGGACAACTATTACTATACGCTTGCATAAACTTTTTGGCAAGAACTATTTTAAAAAATATGGAGGAATTATGGAAACCCCAGGTAGATGGTCTAGTTTTTTCAGATTCTCAAAATATCAGCACTGTAGTTAGATAAAGCAAAATGAATAGAATCAGGCCATTTGCGGCAAACTTGCATAAAAAAATTTGAGTTTCGGGTTGTGTTATGTTTGTGTTTTTCTGAAAATTGTCAAAAGATTTTTCTTGACAAACCTAATTAGGCGGGTGTATAATTTTGGCCCAACCTCGGGCTACGGTTGTTTAAACAAGTGCGTTTAAAGCGTTTCAATCAGCGTTACCCTAGGCTAACTTTAAAGCGTTTTAATAATTAAAACGTTTCAATCAGGATTTGTGAAGGAAATATGTTTTCAAAAAAAGTTGAAAATAATGCTTGACAAAACAACTCGGGCATAGTAAAATTTTTACGCCATTTATGGCGTCTTGGATAGTTTACCAGGGTAAACTATTTTAATTAGTTAGGTACCTAACAATGATTCACGGTTTACCATAGATAACTTCTGGTCGGATAATTCGGTACCTAAATAAAAAAAACATCGCCATAGAAGCCATGAGATGCGTTTTAAAGTGCCATTATGCCAAAATCCTTATTTTAATAAAAGGGTTCTCCGCACGCCCTAGAGCGCTAGAATCACTTTTGCTCATGGTAAAAGAAAAGGGGAGCCATTAGGCTCCCCTATTGTCTAAAGGTCAAGCGCTTTAAATGCCGCGCTTGCATCTCGCCAACCTTGACCACGCGAACCGTGGCGCGTCTTTTTGTGCTTTGCCTTTGCCGCAAGCAAAATAGCGGCTTCGATACGTGCGTCTGATAGTGCGGTGTGGTCTTCTGTAAAGTCGTGTTCGTTATTGATAAAGCGGTACACGCTTTCAGCGCTAGTTGACGGGTTTCCGCTAGGCGTAAATGCGCCCGTTGCTACACAATACTTTAGATAGCGTTTAGAACTAGTAATGTTACTTGCGTAATCCCAAACGTCTTTAAGTCGCAGCTTAAAAGGCATGAACCATGTAGCGAAACCGTTTGAATACGTACGCAACGTATTGTTTAATGCTATTTCGTCAAATCGACAATTGTACGCCCACGCGCTTCTAACGTTGCACTCTTTACAATCAGCCTTGAACGTGCGCCAAACCTCATTGAAGGACGATTCGACCCATTCACCAGTTTTAATTCCCTCAAGATAGGTAGGAATCTTATCGGCGTAATAAGCGCTTTTCATGAGGTCAATTTGATAAAACGTATCAGTGACCACAAACGAACGCTCACGAATGGCGTTATTGTCGTTGTCGCGGATAGTGTAACCAAAGTCGTAAACCAAAGACGTTTCGGGATGCGCCTTGTTATCCTTATGATTGACAGTTGGCGCGGTCTCGGTATCGAGTACAACAAAATTAGCCATTGGAAACTCCTTAATCGTTTGGGCTAATCACTACACTTATAATAGTAACAAAAACCACGCTAGAACGCAACAAGTTTTTTGTCCTAGCGTGGCAAACTATTAACGGCTTAGAACATTTTTGACAACGTTTGAAAGAAATAAATACGTAGCGTATTTGCGTTTAGAATTCCAAACGTCTTCGCAATAACCGTAACGCTTTTTGAACCATTCTAGCGCTGCTTGACTACCTATAAAATCATACGTTACACGCGGATAAACGTTACTCATATGCTTACCAAACGTAATAACGTAATTGACATCGTCAAAATTAACGCCGTAAGGAAAACTCAAAACGTTAACCAAAACGCGCAACGGTAAATCTTTTCTCATAACTACCTTCTTTCATGATAACTAACTACTACGATTATTATTATAACCGTAGTAGCCTATTAATGCAACTAGAATTCAAAATCTAGTTCACGAATATAGCTATCTGGGTCGCAAACGCCCAGCATTTCATGAACATAGCACTGTGCGGCTTTACGTGTTGTAAACACTTTTGCGCTTGCGATAGGGTCGGTATTGCATATCATACAATCAAGACAATAAAGAGCAACGTAAACCTTGTGCAACTTCTTTAATTCGTTCTTGATAACATCTTCACGCCGCATTTAAAACCACCTCATAAATTGGAGTTATTTACTACACTTATAATAATAGTTGTTTGTGATGATAATGCAAGCATTATTTTAAATTATTTTTGTTTACACTAACTAACTTGCCAAAGTTTACTTTAGCTAACTCAAGGTACCTAACTGTAGAGAACGTGTAGGTCATAATGAGTAAGCTATGTCTCGCGTTGCTCGACTGCTACGCATGTTCGGTGCCGTTGTCCTCCCGACTAAAGTTAGTATAGCACTTTCAGGACGTGCCGCACGTGAGAAAAAAGAAAAAGTTTTTCTAATTTTTCTCTTGCTTTTGGTTGCGTGTTGTGGTAAAATCGCCGCCAACTATGGTTTGACGGTTTCACGTGACGCGCAAGCGCGCCAAAGGCGAAACATAACAAAAAGGGGAACGTTGCCGCTCCCCTAACTCTATTCTAGCTCTTGGATAATAAGAGATTCTAGCGCGTCTAGCAAAGTAGTTTCGTCTTTAATACGTACCGCCTTGCCGCTTGACGTATCGCGTTGCCATGCGTTAACGTTGCCGCTTTCATCGTCAAACAAAATACCGCCCTTGTAGTTTGATACGCGCCACTTGTTAGTACCATGCTTGACCACATGAACGTTATTCAAGTCGATAGCAGGGTAATACTTGCGCAACCATTCGCGTTTGTTCTTGCGTACCGCGCTATCAAACTGTTTCGTGGTCTTACCTTTTGCCAACCAACTAACGACCTCGACCGCATAACCGTAACCCTGTAAGGCGGCAAGCAAACCATTTAGCTTTTTGTAGTCGCCTAACGGTTTAGCGATTAGGTAAGGCGCGGCGTTTTCTGCTTGTAGCATAGGCAACCAACCGTTTACGTTGTAAAAGTCAACAAGAACGCCGTCCAAATCTAAAACAATTGCTTTCATTTATTCAACTTTCAAAGAGTGGGTAGGGCTTATGCCCTACCCTTTGACTAACTAAAGACGCTTACCTTTGCTAGTAAATTCAAGTTCGGTTTCGTACTCGAATTCATCGCCTAACTCGCGCACGCGCCAAACAGCGCCGTCAAGTTCGTTCGTCTCCATACCATCCAAACGGTCGGCAACGATAGCACGCGCAAGGTCTTTTTCGTCTTTGGCGCTAACAATAAAGTTCTCATAATCATCAAGAGAAACACCAGCGTCAACGCCGCTAACAGAAACAAAATACAGCATAGTGACCTCCTGTCCCCGTTCGGGCGTGCGGCCACTTGCCGCTCCAACGCCCTCGCCTTTGGACAACTATTATTATGCGGTAAGCGCCCCAGTTTGGCAAGTATCAATTTGCCGCACACAATTCCTTCATAAGTCTTTTGGGATAAAATTATTTTTGTTTTTCTTAAGTTTTTTCGATTTGACACTTGACAAACGTTTTGCGCTCATGTAAAATTTTCTGACCAACTATGGTCTTTTGGATAACGCAAAACAAAAAGGCGAGATAAACCCGCCTTTTTGTAATAATATATAAACTTTAGGCAGCGCAACACAAACGAACGGTATTTTTCAAAAAAGAATCTTGCCGCAAATCATTAACGTCATAGGCCATGTCAAGAAACCTATCATTACGCAAGTAGCCAAAAGATTGTTTCTTGTAATGCTCACGTAAAGCGTTTTCGATTGTAAGCGCTCTATCATCACTTGGCGCAAGAAATAACTTATTGATAACAGCATAGGAAACATCAAAACCAGACTTGCGATAATAGGGAATCTCGTTTTTGAGTCTTGCCAAAGGCGTATCAGATTTTCCAATCTTTAGAAATTGAGGTTTGCCGCAAGAATTGAAAAAGGTGAATACATAAGCATAGGAATTACCTTTTTCATAGTTCTTTGATACGCGCTCAATGATAGTATCATTATGCGCCTTAGCTTCAAAACGGTTTGGTACGTTTTTAACATACTTAATCGCAGGTTGGACTTCTTTCAATGCCTTTTTAGTGATAGCAAGAAAACGCTTTTTAGCCTTGCTCAAAAGGTCTGCGAACTTGTAAATAAAAGTCTTGACAGTTGAAAGCGCGTAACCAGTGATTTTGCAACGGTCTGTTTATCAATACCATTGTCATTGAGGTAAACTACCTGCTCATGGCAAATGGTCGGGTCTGAATACTTCTTAAAAGCGCTAATCTTACGCATGGCGAAAATCCCTTTCGTTTGTTGATTCGCTACGCTTGTTATTCTAACAGATTATGGCGGTCATTGCAACCGCCACAATTTCTACAAATCCCAGTAGGCGCGATACATTTGCATCGGGAACGCCCACACTGCCGCGAGCAGATTTGCGTTCACTGCCGCGTTTGCATCAGTGAGCAGGAACCAGACGAACGTTGCGGCATAGACAATCCACGCAACGACCTCGACAACATCGTACCACTTTGCCATCGTGCTATCCTTGAACATTGCTAACTCCTTTGAGTTCATCCCTTGCGTTACAACTATTAGTATAGTGGAACCTTGCATCGAACGCAAGAATTTTTTTCTAGAAACTTTTTGCTTTTGGTATAACTTTTTTTCAAAATAACTATTGCGTTGCACACCCTAGCGGGTGTATACTAACCTTGTCAGTTGGAAAGAATAAACCAAAGGAGTTTTCAAATGACCGACCACAACTTTACAAACCTGCCCACACTCGACCTGCTCGGGATGCTTTACTCGGCTCAAGCGAACTACGCAAACGCTCAGAGTGACCGCGAGCGCGAGATAGTCCAAAAACAGAAGGACGAAATTTTGGAGTCAATGCAAACCATTGTAGACGTACGACCGTGACGCCGTGGAGACGTTCGCGGATGCGCTCATAGGCGGCTGGGAGTTCGACTATAGCGCGCATGTTGGCGCGGCGCTCGACAAGCTCGCAGACGCCAAGCTGTTGACGCGCTAGTATGTTAGCCCCCCCCCACCATAGGGGGGGGGCGTTCCCGGCGTTGTCCTGTTTTTTTCCAGGGTACGCCCCGTCCTGCACAAATTACCGACCTAAGTGAAAAAATAAAATACCATAACACGGTACAAATTACCGACCTCAGTTATTTTTTGAAATACCAAATTACCGACATAAGTGAAATTTTCAATTTCCATAATACGGCATAAAGAGGATTTTTCAAATTCCATAAAACGCAACGCTTTTCTTCTTTATTTCTTCTATTGACTTTCTTGACATTTCCGATTACGGCATTAAAAAATTTTCACGAAACTATTGAAAAGCGCTGAATCTTTTGCTATAATATATACAAAACTAACCATAGCGCCGTTCCCAGTCGGCTTAGGAGCTATCCTAAATCAAAAATCCCCAATGAGGTGAATAACTGGGTCTTAAACGTTGCAGATTTATTCTGCCGTGAGAAGTATAGATGTACTCTCACTTGCAGCAGAATATTTCTGTAGCCAAGCGGTCTTGCGTTGGTTTATTAGTTTACAGGAGACGAACGGTATCTCTGCCGTGCCGCATACAGAGGGGATAGGATACTCTTAGAAAAGTAGCACATCCAATAGGTTCAATGCAAGGGGAGAGTGAGCATTGGTAATAGTGCGGAATTTTCTATACGTCTTTATAGGTACATCTCTATAGATTTTAGTTATAGGCGATATGCGATGTCCGTTACTATGTAACGTTCATCGCTATAAACTTTCGCTACGCTCAAGTTTTCCAAGAGAAAGACAAATAGTATAATGTTGGCGCCCGCTACACATAGCGGAGCGCCGACCTATAACCACACAAAATAGATGTAATCATTTTAAGCGAACGAGCTTGCTAGTGTAACCATTTTATGGGCAAAAAACGGTAATTCTATTTGTCGCATCCTTAAATATAATATACATAGAAAAATTTTTAAAATATTTAAAATTTTTCCTTGACAAACTTGCACTTCATGCTCTTTTATGGTATAATATAAATGCAATAAAACCAATAGAGAAGGAGAAGTAAAGATATGGCACTTGATTACACATTGAAGACACAGGAAGAACGACTTAAATGTGTGCGGGAAACCATTGCGGCCACTTCTCAAGAGAAATTAGATGCAAATTATCTACGTATAATGACAGATTATCTGCTTTTTGCCGCAGATAGAAATCAAACCAAAAAGGAAAAGAAAAAAGAGCGCAGTATTATTACGAAGAATAGAGAAGCAACCGTAAACAAACGACAGATTTCTTTTGAGGAAATGGTTGAGAATATGGAAAATGGCGAGGATGGCATTTATGCACTCGTCAACAACGATAAGAATCAAATTCTAGATAATAAAGATAGTATCTCAGAAGAAGACCTAGAGAATATTCCTGGTATGCGGGAATTCGATTCAATTATCACATCGCTCAAACGACAATTTCTTTCTGCTACTGGAAAGCAACGTTATTATCTGAAAAAACAAATTATCGAAACATATCAGCAGATGTATCTGTTAAAACAGTCTGTCAATGGCTGGCCTGCCAAGTCAAAGGTTTCAGCACAGCTAAAAAACATGGCGCATATGGACTTGTCCGAGAAGATTTATTTCGATTCCCGTGGGTATCCTGTATCTGATGGAGTAATCTCATTGTTCAATCCAGTTCATATTTCATTCCTACTTACATACTATTCATCAATTAAACAGGAATGTTATACTGATCTCAATTGCGATATGCATTGGGAGCTTCTAGACTTTGAGAATTTAATTGAACAGACATTCAAATCTAAAGACCAGACAACCGCTATGTTATATGACCTTTTGGTATGGAAGATTGACGGCAAATCAAATGACGAGATATGCGGCATGATGGAGAAGGAATATGGCGTTTCGCATACTGCGCAATATTTCTCAACGCTATGGCGCAAAAAGATTCCAAAGATGATTGCGGAACAAGCTCAAAAGAATTATGTTATGTGGTATTACACAAATGTTGAATATGGACAATGGAAAAAGTGCGGCAAATGCGGAAAGACCAAATTGGCGCACCCTTTATTCTTCTCAAAGAATAATTCCGCGAAAGACGGCTTTTATTCTACATGCCGTGAGTGCCGCAAATCTAAAAAGAAATAATATTATTGACCCACTTCTTCCTTCTATTGGTTGGAGTGGGTTTACTATATAGAAAGGAGATTTATGGCAGATGTAACTATGAAAACATGCACGAAGTGCGGCAAGACTAAAAAAGAAACTGATTTCTACAAGATTCCTAATACAGACGAAAGATGTGACCTTTGCAAGACTTGCTTGACAATGTATATTGATAATCGCCGCCCAGATACATTCAAATGGATTTTAAAGAAGATGGACGTGCCATATGTTGAGAAGAAATGGGTTGAGCTAGCGAATAAAAGCTACATGAAAAACCCAGCTACTTTTGGCCCAATGTCGGTTATCGGAACATATCTTCGCACCATGAATATGGAACAATATAAGAATCTTAAATATGCGGATTCTGAGAAAATCAACAATGAGAAATTCCAGCAGGCTAGGAAAGAACAGCAGAACATCAAAGGTACTTCCTATGATGAAGAATTTGAAAACAGGCTTCTAGAGAGTCTTAAAGCAGGTGAAATCTCGCAAGCTGAATATAATACCATGAGCCGAAAAAGCGTTCTTGACCGTATCAATGAGAAGATGCGGCAAGGCGAGGAAGAGGTAGCTAGCAATCCTGATAGCGTGCTTGATAAAAAAGAGCTTGAAGTTCCTGAGAATACAGTTGATTCAGAAGAAATAAAGAAAAATGCTGACGTTATCAGTGCGGCCAAAGATGTTGAACAGGAATTCTTGGCAAAGAAAGCTGAGAAGGAAAAGAAAAAAGAGCAGCCAAAAGAAGTAGATACTGAGCCGCAAGTACTTGACCTTATGCCTGATGTTGCTTCTTCTCTTGGTGTGAACCCTGTAGAGAATATCAATAATGCGCCGTTAGACATCACTGGTGAAATGCAAAATGACTTTATTCCAGATGTTGCACGTATTGATGAAGCGCAGATTACAGAGAATCTTACAGAAGATGATATTAAATATCTTTCGCTTAAATGGGGTCTTCTTTATAAGCCATCTGAATGGGTTAAGATGGAAGAACTATATAAAAAGTATGAAGCAGATTATGAATTATCTACAGACCGTGAACAGGTATTAAAGAATATCTGTAAGACGGACTTAAAGATGAATCAAGCTCTAGACGTAGGCGACATTAAGACATTTAAAGACCTACAGGGAGCCAATGACATGCTACGTAAAAGCGGTCGTTTCACGGATAGCCAAAAGCAGGAAGAGAAGAAGAGAGATATTGACTCTATTGGCGAACTAGTTGCATTTGTAGAATCTAAAGGTGGGATTATCCCAAGAAAAGATGACCCAATCAATGTGCCACAAGATAAGATTGATTTTATTATCAACGATATGAAAAATTATACAGACAATCTTGTAAAGAACGAGCTTGGTCTAGGTAATCTTATCGAATCTTATATCAAGAAACTTGAAGAGAATAAAACCAAGAGTGTAGATGAAATTATCGCAGAGGGCATTAGGACCGATGAAGATAATGCCGTCACTGATGAAGAAGCTACGGATTTTCAGCAGTTCCAGATTGAGGAACGCGAGGAAGAAGCTAAGAGATTGGCAGAGCAATATGGCGCTGAGTAATTTATTGAAGATTGCGGCGCATAATAAGAAAAGCGTTGCCGAGATCGACCCAAAGAAGATTGAAGATAATTTAGATAAATATCAACGTATTATTGCCTATTGGCGTATGTATCCAGATAAATTTGTAGATTATATGGCTTCACTAAATCCAAATAATAAATTTCAATTTTACCCAACTCAGCGTATGATTTTACGTATCAATATGCGGTACAGGACTGTTTATGAAGTATTTAGTCGAGGATTTTCCAAATCTTTTATGGCTGTTTTGTCTCTCATGGTTAAGGCAATTCTTTATCCTGGTTCAACTTTGATTACAGTAGCAGATGCTAAAGGTCAGTCAGCAATGATTCTTCAATCAAAGATGCAGGAGATATGTAAGTTAATTCCCGGACTAGCTAGAGAAATTGTTTGGGATACACGAGGGACACTGGCAAAGACAAGTCAATCGAAAGATGAAGTAACATACAGTTTCCGCAACGGAAGTACAATTAAGAACGTAAGCATGACTTCTGGTTCTCGTGGTTTTCGTGCTCAAGCTGTACTTACAGAAGAGGTAGCAACCATTACAGACCAGCAAAAGTACGAAGAAATCATTGCGCCGATGCTTGTTATTTCTAGAAAAGTCAATGGCAAGGTAGATCCAGACGAAACACTGAATCAGAACGACATATACGTCACAAGCGCCGGATTCAAAGGTACTTATGCTTACGACAAGCTAATCGACGCTCTGTGTCGTATGGTATCCAGTAATGGATACGATGCTTTCATCTTAGGAGGCGACTGGCGCGTAAAAATTACTGGTGCGCGCCTAAAATAATTTGAACTCTTTGACTAAGAGGGTGGCTTAATGCCGCTAACGGTGAATAGAAAAAACTTGACACCGTGCTAAACTTATGATATTATAAACATAAGTAAGTGTAGAGACTATTGGTGATGAATGTAGCCAAGTACGATAGATTTAGTCACTATTGGAAGTGAATTACTCATAGGAGTTGAAAAATGTATAAAGATATTATTTATAAAGGCGAATCAACAAATTATAAAGTAGATGAAAATGGTAACGTTTTAAGTCTATTTAGTAATAAAATTTTGAAACCAAAGTTAAAAAAGAATGGTTATCAAGAATATTGTTTATATATAAACAAAGAAAAAGTTAATTTATTAGCACATCGTATTGTTGCAACTGCTTTTATAGATAATCCATATAATTTAGAAACAGTAAATCATATAGATGGCAATAAAACAAATAACTGTAAAGATAATTTAGAGTGGTGTTCATATAGTGATAATGAAAAACATGCTTGGGAAAACAATTTAAATAATTCAGAAGCAATGGACAAAGCGGTTCTTCAATATACTATGAATGGAACATTTGTTAAAGAATATAAAAGTTGTGCAGAAGCAGTTAGAGAAACAGGCATAAAGCATGTACATTGTGCCGCCAAAGGTGCGAGAAAATCTGCGGGTGGATACAAATGGAAATTCAAATATGAACAGCCAATGAAAAACACTGGTAATAAAAAATCAGTTGTTCAATATGATTTATCTGGAAATATTATTGCTATATATGATAGTATTAGTGATGCTGCTAGAGAAACAAACATTAATCGAAAATGTATTAATGATTGTTGTAATAAGAAAATAAAAACTAGCGGTGGATACATTTGGAAATTCTTATCAGAAGAGATAGTCCAATAAATTTCAATTAACATTGACCAGTAGTAGAAGGGTTACAGCCAGCGAACTACATTCAAGCCCAAGAGACAGGAAACTCGATGGACGAGATTGGATTTGAACGAGAGTATAAACAAACTCTGTACTCTATAAATATTATGAATTGCTGGAAAGTCTTATTAAAGATAATCAGCAGCCAACTTTTATAAAGATGGTTCAACGACTATTCCGTAAGGAAGTACACTGCAAGTGTAGTGGAAGTGTAATACAATGATGATATAGTCTAATCTATATAGTAATATATAGCAGAATACGTATGCGGCCTAACGAACCGCATAGAATACAATTGGGAAGTGTTTGGAGTGGAACTTTAGACGGTGCGTTCTTCGATATGAATAAGTTTGACAAACACAGGATTATTAATCTCGCTAAGAATGGATACGACAAGGGACAAAATAGAGACACACTCTACGTTATGGGTGTAGACGTAGGCCGACTTAACTGTCCGACAGAAATTGTAATTATTGAATCTTCTCCTGCAAGAACAACAGGAGTTAATGATAAGAAGATAGTAAATATTTTCACTCTATCTGAGTCGCATTTTGAATATCAAGCTATTAAGATTAAGCAATTATTTAATGCGTTCAAATGCGAAGCCATAGTTTTGGATGCGAATGGTTTAGGCGTTGGACTGCTTGATTACTTAATTACAGACCAGAACGACCCAGAAACAGACGAGCTTCTTCCTAATATGGGTATTATCAATTTAGACGATATTCCTAACGAGCAAGACCGTAAAAATTATAAATCGTTCGAAAATGAAAACACAATTAAGAATGCGATTTGGATGATGAAAGCAAATGCTCCAATGAATACAGAACTGTATTCTTACACTCAGACGCAATTGCGTAACGGTAAGTTAAAGTTCTTAATTGACTCGAATACAGCTAAAAATAAACTCTTGCAGCAAGCGCAAGGAAAGAAGATGTCGCCATTACAGCGTCAAGATTATTTGCGGCCATATGTTGCCACGGATATTTTGAAATCACAAATGGCAAATTTGGTACAAGATAATGAAGGTGCAAATATCATCCTGAAACAATCTAATAGAAAGATTCTAAAGGATAAAGTGTCTGCTCTAATCTATGGACTCTATTGGTGTAAACGCCAAGAGGATAGGCGAAATCGCCGAAATTCCAGAGATTTAAGTGGATTTATGTTCTTTACGAAGCATTAGTAGGGTGCGGCCCATACGGTCGTACCCTATTTTTATGTAAAAATTTTTTATAAAAATTGGGCAAAACTGTATTATTTTATAGAGTGTAATTTTATATGGTATAGTAAGAAATTCCGAAAGGACAAACAATGCGTGATTCTATTGGTGAAATAAAAATATATGAAATACTAACAGACGCAGGTTTACCTTTTGAGGAAGAGTATGAATTTGAGGGACTTGTTGGCAAGTCTGGCAGAAATCTTCGTTTTGATTTTTGCGTATTTGACGATTGCGGTAATATCGACTTCCTTATAGAATATCAAGGAGAACAGCATTATATACCTGTAAGTCGTTATGGTGGTGCTCGTGCCCTCAAATATCAAAAATATAACGATACGTTAAAAAGAAAATTTTGCTTGGAACATAATCTAAAATTAGTCACTATTCCTTATTACGATGAAGGAAGATTAAGTTACGATTATATTATGAAAGCAGCAGGATATTAGGAGGTGAGCTTTGGCTACCGTTAAAGATAAGAATGAACGCGATTGCCGCATCATTTCAAATGCCAATAGGCAATCAGGCTCTTTGGCATTTAATAAGATTAAGGTAGGGAACAAAACTCTCTCCAATGACGTTGTTCTTGATATTGGTCAGGTTGTTACAGATAAATATTCTCGACGCAAGAAGTACACCAAGGAAGATGTAATCAAGGCTATTGAACAGAATAACCTGAATGAGCAGCGTAAAATTTCAAATTATTTCTTTAAGACAAGCGGTATCTATAGCCGATTGTGTCGTTATATGGCTTTCCTATTCAAATATGATTGGTTTATCACGCCAATGATATATGATGAAAAATTAAAACAAGATGGTAAATCTAAAAAGGTAGTTGAAGGTTGGTATAAATCAACACGCTATCTTGAAAATTGCAACCTCAAAAAAGTGTTTGGCGAGATTGCGCTAAAAGTTGTACGTACAGGTGCATATTATGGCGTTATTGTACAGCAAAAGGATGCTTGTTTTATTCAAGAATTGCCTATTTCCTATTGCCGCAGCCGTTATCAACTTAACGGCAATCCTGCGGTTGAATTTAATATGAAATATTTCGATGATGCTTTTTCCGATACTGCGTATCGTTTAAGAGTTCTAAAACTGTGGCCGAAGGAAGTCCAAAAGGCTTACCTTGCTTATAAGGATGGGAAGTTACCCATTGACTATGCTGGCGATACCAACGGCTGGTTTTTACTTGACCCATCGACAACAGTGAAGTTTAATATCACGGGCGGTGACGCGCCACTGTTCATGAGTATTATTCCTAAGCTGTTGGATTTGGAAGACGCGCAGGATTTAGATAAGAAAAAGATGCTTCAACAGATTTTGAAGATTATTATCCAAAAGATGCCAATTGATAAGAACGGCGATTTAATCTTCGATGTCCAAGAAGCACAACAGCTCCATACTAATGCAGTTGCCATGCTTGGTGACGCTGTTGGAGTTGACGTGTTAACAACGTTCGCGGATGTTGATGTGGCAGACCTTGCGGACAAAGGTAATGTCTCTTCCGTAGACCAGCTCAATAAAGTTGAACGTTCTGTGTACAACGAAGCTGGTACTGGACAGAACCTTTTTAATGCAGATGGTAATCTTGCATTGGAGAAATCCATTGCAAATGATGAAGCTACTATGTCTGACCTTATTTTACAATTCCAGACATTTGCGGAACGTCTGTTGGCACCATTTAACAAGAACAGTAAGCGACTTTATTATCATGTCGATATTCTGCCAACAACTGTCTATAATTATAAAGACCTATCTAAGCAGTATAAAGATATGACCTCTCTTGGATTTTCCAAGCTCTTGCCGCAAGTTGCTCTTGGTCAATCTCAAAGTGCGGTTCTTATGACCGCATACTTTGAGAATGATATTATGTCTTTGAATGAGGTTTTCGTTGCTCCAGCTTTATCTTCTACAATGAGCAATAACGGCAATGGAGATACTACAGCGAAGACAAAACAACAGCAGACTCCATCTTCGGGTAATAAGGGTGGTCGCCCTGAGAAGCCAGATTCCGAGAAGTCTGATAAAACAATCGCTAATATAGAAGCGGAAGGATAGAATTAAATGCTAAGAAACAGGTCTGTGGCTACAATTGATAGTCCAGAATTCATTAATCTAGCACCAGATGCTATCAACCCCGGTATTTCTAAATGTGAGATTAAGGTCATGTATCTTGGTAAGAACCGTAATGGTTCCTTCATTGACAAGAACACGGCCATTCAGATGGCGAACTCATTACCTGCTACGCCAATCGTAGCCGCCTACAATGAGAACAAAGAAGACTTTGGTGACCACGGTGAAGTTCTTCACATTGAAGATGGGGAAATAAAATTCTCTTGTAAGACCGTTCCATACGGTTTCGTTGCTCCAGATGCGAAGGTTTGGTTTCAGAAATTCGATGATACAAATGAATTTGGTGAAATAACTACACGTGAATACATGATGACTACTGGTTATTTGTGGACTGGGCAATATCCTGAATTGGATAAATGTATCAATCAAGGCCAAGGTCAGTCAATGGAAATTGATGACGTTGACGGACATTGGACTAAAGATAGCAACGATATTGAGTTTTTTATTATAAATGATGCAATCTTTACAAAACTTTGCATCTTGGGCGATGATGTAGAACCTTGTTTTGAGGGCGCATCTGTCACTAGCCCAGAAGTAAGCGAACATTTCTCTTATAATAAAGAATTTTCGCATACTTTATTTGCTATGATGAATGAATTAAAAAGTGCGTTGACAAAAGGAGGGTCTATGCCGAAAGAAAACGTTGAAAGCGTTGAGATAGAACCTACTGCCGCAGTTGAGGAAGAAGCTCCTGCGGTAGAAGAGTTTGTCGAAGATGTTGAGACAAATGAAGACGTTGAAACTAGCGAAGACTCCGCCGAAGAAACTTTTGCTAAGGAAGACGAGAAGAAAGAAGATGATTCAGACGATTCAGATGATGAATCTGATGACTCCGATGATTCTGATGACGATGATGAATATAAAAAGAAGCCCGGTAAAAAGTGCGAGCTTGAGAATCAGGTTTCTGAACTTTCTGAACAGCTAAAAGAGCTTACTGACAAGTTCACAGCCCTCGAAGCAGAAGCAGAAGAGCTTCGTAAGTTTAAGGCAGAGCGCATTGATGCGGACAAGGATGCTATGATTGCTAAGTATCATATGCTCTCTGATGAAGACAAAGCGGAAATTATCGCTGATAAAGATAAATTCACTATTGGCGAGATTGAAAGCAAGCTCGCTTTACTATATGTCCAGAAGAATGTTAATTTTGATGAAGAGGAAGAAGTAGATTCTACCCCTCTCACAACATTTTCTCTAGATGATGAAACTATTGCGGAAGATGCTGACCCAATGCTATCTGCTCTCCGCGAAGCACAAAACTATTAAATAGGAGGATTAAATGGCTCTACATGTAGACCGCGCTGACGCTAAGGTTCAGCTTACTGGTCACTCAAATCATGGCGTTGTCGAACCTAATCACCTCTCTGCTCCTCGCAGTGGTGGCGTTTATGGTCAGCTCCCCGCTGATGATTCTATTGAAATTCTTGAACAGGGCACTTTTGTAAAGTATGATTATGCTGCTGGCAAGGTTGATTTCACTGGCGAAGGACCTTGGATGATGGTCTTCAATGAAGAAAAGCTCTATGACGAGCGCAAGCAGATGCACCGTGACTATGCCATGAAGAAATCTGATTTCTATGATGGCGTTATGACACCTCGTGTTTTCCGCATGTATGCTGGTGATATTTTCACTACAAATAACGTCAAGGCTGACGATTATGACCTCGGTGACGTTCTCGTTCCAGGCACCAATGGTGTTCTTGAGAAGAGCGCGCAGGGCGAAGGTCTAGCCGTCAAGGTCGCTAAGCTCACTACCATGCCTGATGGTCAGCCCGGTCTTAAACTACAAGTCATTGCTGAATAAGAAAGGAGTAAGATAGATAATGGAACTAATGAAATTTGACGAACTTAAAAAGCTCGCTCGTGCCGCTACCAAGAATGCTCCCCTTACTTTTTCAGTAAATGGCAACGAGGAATCATTTGACGTTGATACCGTTAACCGTACTCTTCGTGAACAGTTCAATCTACTTGCTGGCGATTATCGTCTCTTCCGTCGCAACGAGGTCGCTGTCTATGAACTAATTGAAAACACAATTGACGAGATTCTTCCCGTCAAGGTTATGCAGCAATTTGAGCAGTTTGCTGATGTTCAGACAATCGCTCAGGGCGACAAGGCTGTCTTCAAGCTCCGCATTACTGAAGCTGCTCGTAAGCGTGCCAAGGCTTTCGTAACTCGTGTTGGCCTTGCTGGTCGTTACGAGACAATGATGCTTGATGGTAAGGAACTTGAAGTTGCTACTAGCGCTATTGGTTACGCTATCCGCATCGGCTTTGAGGAATTCCTTGATGGTCGCTATTCATTCGCCGACTTCACCAATATCATGCTTGAAGGTGTCGATGAATACATCTACGCTGAAATCCTAAAGGCTCTGACCCAGACTGTCGAACAGCTTCCTACTGCTAACAAGTATGTCGGCGCTGGCTTTGACGAAACTAAGATGGACGAACTACTTGCCATTTCCGATGCTTACGGCAACGGCACTTCTACCATCTACTGCACTCGTGAGTTCGCTTCTACCATGAAGCCTGCTTCTGCCGACTGGGCTTCTGATTCTATGAAGGAAGAACTTTTCCGCAAGGGCTTCTTTGCTGATTATAAGGGTCACCCTGTAATTATCCTTCAGCAGTCTATGGTTGATGAAACCAATGCCGAAAAGGTTGTTGACCCCTCTCAGGCTTATATTTTCGCTTCTGTTGGCGAAAAGCCTGTCAAGATTGTCTTCGAGGGTCAGACTGCCGTTCGTACAGTTTCTGATAATGACGATTGGTCAACCGACCTCCAAACTTACAAGAAGTTTGGTGTCGCTGTATTCTCTAATCCTTCTATTTGCTCTTATCAGAACACAGCACTAAAAAAAGCAACTCGCTAAACCCAACTCCAATGCCTAACCCAGAGCCTCCCACTCCTGGGAAAGACGAGGTAAATGCTGGCGATTATGATACTGTCTCAGAAGCAATCGCAAATGTTCCCGCTGGCGGCACACTGTTTGTCCCTGCGGGAACAGCTGCAATCGAAGAACCTGTAACTTTTAACAATGACATTACTGTTAAGGGTAACGGCGTAGCATTTGAAAAACCAGTAGTAGTTTCAGATGCGTCAGTCACACTTGATAATGTTAAACTTGTAGCTACTGGCGCAGATGCTAATGACAAGACACTTGCCGTCAAGGTTAACGGTACGAAGCCTTTTACGTTAAAGAATAGTGAAATTTCAGGTACGACCCGCACTGCACTATCTGTCATGACTTCTGGTAAGATTGTATTTGAGAACAACGTATTCGATGCTGGCGATAAGAATATTTACAATATGGTTGAGTTTAGCACCAGCAACGCACGTGATATTGCGGATGTCACCTTTAAGAACAATACGTTCAAAGGCAAGCTAAAGAATAATGGTGTAAGCCTTTATAATCTTGCTGAAGGTGCTACTATAAACTTTGTGGGCAACGTGTTTGAAGATATTGATGTAAGCAATAATCCCGTCCGTCTGAGCAATCCCAAGAATGTTTCAGCTATCTTTAACTTTAAAGATACCACATATTCATTCAATAGCGATACTCCAAACGCTGATGGTTATACTGCTTTCATGCTGTTACAGGATTATTCCAAAGCTGGCAGCAAGCAAGACTTCTCTAAGTTTACAATCAATTTCGACAACCTTGTTCGTGGCTCTAAGAAGCTCATGGAGAAGGGTGAAGGAATGGATAAGGTATATTATGTATATGCTGACACTCAGGGAATACTTGCTGATGGAGTTAACGATCCCGTTGTTAATTTCAAATAATGAATTATTGGAAGGGGCGCTTTGCGTCCCTTCTTTTTTTAAGATTTAAAAGGAGAAAATATAATATGAGTAATGAAGTTGAACTAATTAGCGATGATACACTAGTTCCTATCCGCAGCATTGTAAACTGCCAAACTGGGTACATTCTTCCTTCTTCTGGTCGTTCTCGCCGCCTTATGCCTGATGTTACTATGCGTGTTACAGCAGGTGAATTGCGCGAGCTGTTTTTCAGCCCCGGCGGTTCAATTCTTCTACAGAATTATATTAATGTTGGCAATAAGTCGCTTGCCGCGGAATTTGGTGTTCCTTATGATGCAATTGAATATGATTGGACAGAAGCAGATGTAAAGAAGTGCTTGCTTGAAGACGATATTGATGTACTCTTGGACGCTCTTGATTTTGCGCCGCAAGGCATTATTGAGACTCTTAAAGATGATGCGATTAAACTTGAAATTAATGACCGTGCTAAGATTAAGGCCATTGCGGATAAAACAGGTGTCGATATTGATGCCACTATTAAGAATAATCATGCTTATGATAATAGTGATACCAATGTTGCTGATAAACCACGTCAACGCCGAGTTCAAAAAGATGCCGAACCGCGTAAGCGCCGCGTTAAGGCAACTACCGAGTAATATAAAATAAGTAGGAGGTTTGCTCAATGCCACAAGATATAGATATTGATAAAGATATGGAAGTCATACCTCCAACTTCTTTTCAGGAGATGTATGAATTTTTCCTAGCGGGCGTTACCGATGACATGTTTATGGAACTCACAAAAGAGGATACTGAAAAGCTGCTTGAAGAAATTTTGGTTGCGGCAGTTCCTAAATTTGAGTTCCCGCATTGGGCGCACCCATTTACTTTAGATTATGAAAATAAATGTTTCTCTACTTGCCTTACAGTAGAAGAAAAGATTATTATTCGTTATTATATGATTGCAGAGTGGATTAGTTATCAGCTTGCCACTGTTGACCTTATTCGCCAGAAGTATTCAAGTTCAGACTTTTCATTTACGTCTCAGGCTAATCATATGCGTTCACTTATCACGATGAAACAGGAGTATGAGCAGAAAGCATTTCACGCTCAAAGAATCTATTGTCGTAGATATGTTGATAATGAAGGCCATGTTCGTTCTTCTTTTGGTATGATTATGGAGCCAGTGAAATAATATGGCGTTAATGGTAATAGATGATAGGATTCTAGACTATCAGGTAGAAAATGTTAAGGATAGTCTAGAACGCATCACAAATCAAATTTTTAAACTTCTACCTACATTTGAAGATGGTAAAGATTGGATTAAGCCATTAGATACTTTAGTTATTGAAATTACAGGTATGGCTATTGTAACACCTAATGCGCCAAAACTTTATCAACTCGTATATAAATTGCAAGGTATTAAAGAGCAAGGTAAAGATATTGAATTTATGCTATTTCGCCGCATGATTTTTGAAGCCTGTAATATCGCAAACGATATTAGGGAGAGCCTATGAGTATTCAGACATTAGGTGCTCGCTTACAATATCTCGGCGGCGATAACATGGGAAGAATTAATCAGTCTAAATATAGGTCTTTTCAAGCAGCTTTAAAGAATGACTATAATAAGAGAATGATTAAATTCAATAATCAGTCTTGGCCTTGTCTTATCAATTCCATGTCAGGAGGTTTGAAGGCGGATTATGACAAGAAGTATATCTCTGTCGATTTCAAGAGTGGCCTAAAAGCTGGTGAAACTTTTGAACTGTTAGATAGCGGAACTCATTGGATGGTCTATCTTCCAGTAATTACAGAGACGGCTTATCTGCGGTCTGAGATTATTCGCTGTGATTACACGCTTGACGTAAATGGTCAAGAATATTGGGTATATATGCGTGGCCCTGTAGAAACAGACCTTCGTTGGTTCATTAAGAATAATATTAACATCAATGAACTTAATCTGTCTGGCCGTATCTATATTAAAAATGATGAAAATACTAGAGACTTTTTTCATCGTTTTACGCATATTAAACTTGCTGGACACACATGGGAAGTACAAGTTACAGATTCGATTACAGTACCGGGTATTTTAGAGCTTGAAATCCAAGAGTATTATGATAATAGTATCGCAGAACTACCCAGTATTCTCAAAGACGAGACTACACCCATCAATGTTATTAGTGGTACGACAACGGTTAAACAAGATACTATTGTTGGATATGCTATATCAAATGAAGCATATAACCCAGAGATTCATTGGGAAGTCAAGAATAATCCAAGAGTCAAAATACTTGAGGAATATGAGAATGGCCGCATGTGTAAAGTTAAAGTATATGCTGGCGCGGTAAAAACGTTTGATATTTGTTATGGTGATTTCTTCCAGACAGTAATTGTCGAATGGAAGAAGCCTTTAATTAAAGGGCCGCAAGAGGTTTATCCCTATGATATTCATACATATTGGATTAAGAAACTTCCAGAAGGTGAAAGAGTTACATTTTCTATTGACGATGAATCTATGGCTAAGATTATAGATTTTAATAATGATTCTTGCAAAGTAGAAATTGTATCTGGTAAGAAAGGTAAGTTTGTTATTCATGCGGCATATTGTGATGTTGAGACAGATTTACCAGTTAAGATTAAATCGTTATAAGGATTGGAGGTTACATGAAACACGTTGCTTCTAATATCTTACGAACTAATTATAAGTCTACTTTTCTTTCTCATGCAGAAGACCAAGAAACCATTTGGCGAAAACTTTTTGTTGAAAGTAGGCCTTACAGCGATATGCTGAAAAAGTTACTTATTATTAATACGCCTGATTGTCTTGATAGGACACAAGACCAATATCAGCGTAAGATTGAACAATATACTATTAAAGACCTACATGATAATCAATATATCAAGGCTACTCCAAAGCTCTCTTTTGGAGAACATGAAGAAGTTAAATCTTATATCATGTTAGACTTTGATGATTTTTCTCCTTCTGAGAATCCTCGCTATCGCAATTGTGTTATTAGTTTTACGATTATCTCACAACTTGACTATTGGGAACTAGATGATTATCAGTTGCGTCCTTGGATGATTGCTGGATATGTTGATGGTATTATGAATGATACTCGGCTATCTGGCATCGGTAAGCTACAATTCCTAGGTGCGCAACAGCTTGTTTTAAATGAATATTTAGGTGGCGTAATGTTACGATACTCAGCGAGCCACAGCGAAGCAGATGATTCACAGAATATTGATAATACTAAGCCTGCGCCGCAAGATTTATAAAGCTGGTGCGGCATGTCAGAATTACAAGGAGATTTAGGTAAATATCTTTCTGGAATGCCAGTGATGGTTGCGGGAGCTAATGTTGCTATCTCGCAACCGTCTATTAAAGATATTTGCGCTTTTGGTGAAGATTCGTTTCTTATGTCCGTTGAGCTTTTTGTCAAGGCAAAAGAACTTGCTGCTGAAATGAAAAATGTGGGCAAAAGTCAATTAGGATATATGGACGATTTTCAAATATTATTAGTAATCATCCAACAGGACGAAAATACAAAAAGAAATGTGGATAATCTTTTTGGTCTTATTTTTCCTGATTATATAGTTGAATATGACGCTGGGTGCATTAATTTTAGGGTACAAGAGAGTGGACCGATAGTAGGGCAGCTTAATCCTATGAATTTTGAAAATTTCAGAATTGCATTGAAAGAGTTGTTTTTACCAGTAGGCACTGATAAGTATGAAGAAGAGTTTAACCCTGCTAATGACGCAGCTGCCGAGATTGCGGCCAAACTTCAACGTGGTCGTGAGATACGAAATCAGATAAAGAGCGATAAGGATAAGAAAAAAGCTAATAGTATCTTTGGTAACTATGCTTCTGCTCTTTCTATTGGTTTGGCAATTGATATTAATGTCATATATAACTATACTCCATTTCAGTTGTTTGACAGTATTAAGCGGTATACAATTAAGATGGCATACGACTTATATCAGAAAGTTGCTACTACTCCTATGATGGATGTTAGTAAGATGGACGAACCTGATAATTGGATGGATGGTATTTACTGAGTATAATCGTGGCTTTGCTGCGTTTATATAATAGACATAGAAATTAGCGCGTTATATTTCTATGACTAAGGAAATTGTATACAAATTCCTAAACGTAAGGAGAAATCTATGAATCGTTTTGGTGTGCGCGAGATTTTTCCATAGTGGTATAGAACAGGTCTCGACTTTGAGTAATCAATGACTAAAACGGTCTAAACTTCGTGAACTCCTTGTCAAGAGGTGTCGCTTACGCGGCTAACGGGGAAAATCTTTAAGACAATCCCGTGCCAAGACAAATTATTGTCGGGTGTAGAGACTAAAATTGTAGAGAAGCTATTGACACGTTTCTTGAAGCGCGAAGCTCCTATAATATAGGATGAAGAGATAGTCCAAATAAAAATGCTGTGATGTAGTATTTAAACCACTAGCATCTGTAGACCTCGGCGGTCAGCATTTTGATGCTGGTCAGCCTATGCTTTACATCGACACCGCTAAGACTTCCAGTCTTGAAGGTGCCGCAACTACTGTCTACGCCCAGGGTATTTTTGATTGCTCCCTTTAGTAGTAATACTAAAGTAAACACCGTTTGAATTGCTGAGACATTTTATTTGACAAAATTATTATAATTTGATATAATAATTTTAAATAAGAAAATCAGCATCGAAAGTTAATTATTTAATTAACTACGTTCAACGACTATCCCAAATTGGGAGTAATGCCAAGTGGTATGAAGTGAATGGATTCCTAATTATAGGAATAAGATATAGTCTGGTCTATATTGTGAAATATAGCTCAATGCATTTGATGTAACGAATCAAGTGAAACGTATCGGGCAAAGGCAATCCTCGTCTCATTGCTTGGGAAGAATGTCTATAAACTGCTCAAGCCATATCTATATCATGATATGTAAAATAAAATTTTGTGAATTGCGAAAAACCCCAATTAGATGCTATTATAAATTTAAAACAAAGGAGTAGTAAATGAATGAATTGGGCAATTCGCAGCCAAATCTTGAAAGTAAATTTTTAAAAGAAAATGATAGTTACTTATTATATTCAGATGGTAGAATTTTAAATGTAAAAACAAATAAATTCTTAAAAGGTAAAATTGATAATGTCGGGTATCACACATATGTGTTGCAAATTCCTGATGAATTATCTGTTGCTCGAAAAAAGAAAAATAAAAATGTCTATGCTCACAGACTTGTAGCTCAATATTTTTTACCGAATCCAGATAATTTGCCTTATGTTCATCATAAAGATGAAAATAAATTAAATAATAATGTAGATAATTTGGAATGGGTTAGCGCGAAGCAAAATATTGCTTATCATAGAGAGAAGAATGGTAAGCAAAAACGCAAACGTCCAAAATATTATGTTGAAGACTTAAAAGGTGAACAATGGATGGTATTTCCTGAAAATGAACTATATTCGGTATCAAATATGGGAAGAGTAAAAAACAATAAAACAAACAGACTGTTACATTTAGATAATACTCAAAAATATGTCCGTGTTAATTTAAATACAAAAAAGCACTATTCTCTAAATAGAATGGTATATTGTACTTTTAATAATGATTTTGACATGGAAGGTTATGTTATTGACCATATTGATAACAATCCAAAAAATAATAAATTGAGTAATTTACAAAAAATTACTTTTTCTGAGAATAATTTACGTCAAGACAGGTTCAACGACTAACTCTCTAAGAGTGTAGATTTATTCAAATCGAAGTGCAAAGTCTTTGGTGTTAACCAAGACAAGATATAGTCTAAGCTGTATGTATATATAAAGATACAGATAATACAAATGTGGCGAAAAGACTCTTACCCTGACTCTTGAAGATTCTTTAATGAGTCCTACTAGTTTCGCTATGCTATCTGGTGCTGGTCTAGT
>OGYO01000199.1_pt1 | contig 28869 bp, 23 predicted proteins | sample 1576561 | NCBI WGS metagenome assembly OGYO01 (sample SAMEA3541507, study PRJEB24748) | human gut metagenome | biome: human gut; feature: human-associated habitat; material: faeces | place: China | collected 2012 | reverse complement strand
GCCCGAGGTGCACCGCTACCCCGACCCCTACTGCCGCGCGCTGCGCGCCGCCATCGCCGCGGCGGAGGGCGTGCCGGAGGAATACATCCTCTGCGGCAGCGGCGCGGCGGAGCTCATATACGCCTTTGCCGACGCCGTCCGGCCGCAGCGCGCCGCCGAGCTCGCGCCGACGTTTGCGGAATATTCGATCGCGCTCGCGCGCACGGGCTGCGCCGTGGCGCGCTACACGCTCTCGGAGAAGAACGATTTTGCGCCGGACGGCGGCATTCTGGATTTTCTGCGGGAGACGAGGCCGGAGGTGTTTTTCCTCTGCAACCCGAATAACCCCACCGGACGGCTGGCCGATGGCGCGCTGCTTAAAGAAATTCTCGCGCTCTGCGAAAAGCTCGGAACGTACCTTTTTGCGGACGAGTGCTTTCTCGATCTGACGGACGGCGGCGAGAGCCTGAAGCCGTTCCTCACGCGCTGCCCGCGGCTTTTTATCCTCAAGGCGTTCACGAAAAGCTACGGCATGGCGGGCGTCCGGCTCGGCTACGGTCTCTGCGCGGACGCATCGCTGCTGCACGAGATGTCCGAGACCGTGCCGCCGTGGAACGTCTCCACGCTTGCGCAGGCGGCGGGCGTCGCGGCGCTGGGGGAGACGGAATTTCTTGAAAAGACCCGCGCGCTCGTGCGCGCGGAGCGTGCGTGGCTCGCGGAACAGCTTGCCGCGCTCGGCTTCCGCGTGATACCCTCGGACGCGAACTATCTCCTGTTCCGCGCCGCGCCCGGACTGGACGCCGCGCTGCGGGAACAGGGGATCCTCATACGAAATTGCGAAAATTACGCGGGGCTCTGCCCCGGCTGGTACCGCATCGCCGTGCGCACGCGCGCGGAAAACGAGGCGCTCATCCGCGCCGTACGGGAGGTCTGACCATGGCGAAAAACATTATGATCCAGGGCACGATGTCCAACGCGGGCAAGAGCATCCTCTGCGCCGGACTGTGCCGCATTTTCCGGCAGGACGGCTACAGAGTCGCGCCGTTCAAAAGCCAGAACATGGCGCTCAACTCCTTCATCACCGCCGCGGGCGGCGAGATGGGGCGCGCGCAGGTCGTGCAGGCGGAGGCCGCGGGCATCGCGCCGGACGTGCGCATGAACCCCATTCTTCTCAAGCCGACGACCGACGTCGGCAGCCAGGTGATCGTCAACGGCGTCGTGCAGGGCAACATGCACGCAATGGAGTATTACCGCCGCAAGCGCGAGTATATCCCCGCGGTGATGGAAGCGTATAACTCGCTCGCCGCGGAGAACGATATCATCGTCATCGAGGGCGCGGGAAGCCCTGCGGAGATCAATCTCAAGCAGGAGGACATCGTGAACATGGGCCTTGCGAAGCTCGTGGACGCGCCGGTGCTCCTCGTCGGCGACATTGACCGCGGCGGCGTGTTCGCGCAGCTCTACGGCACCGTGGCGCTGCTCGAGCCGGACGAGCGAGCGCGCATCCGCGGCACCATCGTCAACAAATTCCGCGGAGATAAGAAGATCCTGGAGCCGGGGCTCAAAACGCTCGAGGAGCTGTGCGGCGTGCCGGTGGCGGGCGTCGTGCCGTATGTCCATCTCGATATCGACGACGAGGACAGCCTCTCCACGCGCTTTGACCGCGGCAGCGAGCGCCGCGCGATCGACATTGCCGTCGTTCGTCTGCCGCGCATCTCGAACTTCACGGATGTGAGCCCGTTCGAGCGGTACGAAAACGTGTCCGTGCGCTACATTGAGCGCGCCGCGGAGCTCGGAGCGCCCGACATGATCGTCCTCCCCGGCACGAAGAGCACCATCGCCGATCTCAAATGGCTGCGCGAGAGCGGGCTGGAGGCGGCGATCCTGAAGGCCGCGGACGGGGGGACGCTCGTTTTCGGCATCTGCGGCGGATACCAGATGCTCGGCCGGAGCGTTTCCGACCCCGAGCAGGTCGAAGCCGCGGGCATCACGGACATCGCGGGCATGGGTCTTCTCGATATGGACACCGTTTTTCGGGGCGAAAAGGTGCAGACGCAGACGCGCGGAACGTTCTCCGGCGTGGCGGGAGAGCTTGCCTGCCTGAACGGTCTTTCGTACGAAGGATATGAAATCCATATGGGACGCAGCCGGGAAGCACGCGGCGTCGTCACCGGGGGCGGGAACGTGTACGGCAGCTATATCCACGGCATTTTCGACGCCCCCGGCGTCGCCGACGCCGTGCTCGGCGCGCTCTGCCGCAAAAAGGGGCTGAGCCCCTCTATTCTCGGCGCTTTCGACCCCGTGGCCTACCGCGAGGAGCAGTACGACAAGCTCGCGCAGGTCGTGCGCGAGGGGCTGGACATGGAGCTCGTGTACCGCATCCTCGACCGGAGGGACTGAGCGCTTTTCCTCCTGTCGTTTTTTCGGAAATTCTGCGGGAACATATATTGCAAAGCTATCATGTTTATGCTATATTTGCTATACATGGATCAATCTCCCGTAAAATTGAATAGAAACATCCGAATGAAGGAACCGTGTGAGAATCACGGACTGTAACGGCAACTGTAACGCGGAGCGACCCCGTTATGCCACTGGGAAACCGGGAAGGCGGGCGAGCGAGGAAACGGAGTCAGGATATTTCACCGGATGGTATGTTTCCGATTAAAACGCTTTGATATTCTGAAAATACCGTCAGAGCAGCCTTTGGGCTGCTCTGCTTTTATTTTTCGGGAGCTGCGTCTCTGGAAGTTCGTTTTGCGAGATTCCCCCATGAATATTTTCAGGAGGGCATGGTTATGCAAAAAACGTTCTTCCGAGCCCGCGCAGCGGCCGGGCTCATCTCTCCGGGCGCACACACGGAGGGACAATCGTCGTGAAAACAGGAATAGGAATGTTTTACGCCGTGGGCGTCGGCCCCGGCGACCCGGCGTGGATGACACGCCAGGCGTGTGACGTTCTGGGCTTCTGCCCCGTCATTGCCGCGCCGAGATCCGCTTCCGGGGACATGCCGGCGCTGGAGGTAGCCCGCGGGGCCGTCGATCTGAGCCGGAAGTCGATCGTGCCGCTGAAATTTACTGCGGCACGGGCACGATCCGCGCGAAACGCCGAGTATGTCCGCGCAGCGAGCAGCATCGCGCGCGTGCTGGACGCGGGCTTAAGCGTCGCCATGGTGAATCTCGGCGATGTTTCGATCTGCGCCACGGCGTACGACGTGCTTGACGAGCTGCGCCGCCGGGGGTACGCCACGCAGATGATCCCCGGCATCACGAGCTTCTGCGCCGTTGCCGCAACGCTTGGCACCAGTCTCACCGACAGGGACTCGCCGCTGCATATCTATCCGGATGAAACAGGGAATCTGGACATGGCGCTGGAGCTTTCGGGCACAAAGGTGCTGATGAAATCCGGCAAGGCCATCGGCGAGACCGCCGCGGCGCTCTCGTGCCGCGGTCTTGCAAAGGAGGCATCCATGGTCGCCGACTGCGGTCTTCCCTCGCAGCGCATCTTCAGCGAGATGACCGATCTGCCGGAGAATGTCGGCGTCTCTTCCACGGTGATCGTGCCGGAAGGACGCAGAGCCGCGCGGAAAAAGTGAATACAAAATGCGCCGGAACAGGCTTTTCTGTTCCGGCGCGTTGGTTTTTATGCTTTTTTCCCGCTGCGGTTCTTTTCCCAGAGCACTGCAAGGCCGATGAGCAGCAGATCCGGCTCGTACCGGATCTCCCGGCGGCAGAACGGCGTGACGCACCCGGCGAGACCGCCGGTGGCGATGACGGCGGCGGGAGCGCCGAGCTCCGCTTCCATACGCTCGATCATCCCGTCGAGCAGGGCAGCCGAGCCGTAGATCGCGCCGGACTGCATGCAGGCGACAGTGTTCGTCCCGATGCACTTTGCGGGCGCGTCGAGCGAGACACGCGGCAGCTGCGACGTATTGCCGGAGAGCGATTCCATCGACAGGCGAAGCCCCGGCACGATCGCGCCGCCGGCAAAGCGGCCCTGCGCGTCTACGGCGGAGATGGTCGTAGCGGTGCCCATGTCGATGACGATGAGCGGCGGGCGGTGCAGATGCAGCGCCGCGACCGCGCCGACGACGAGGTCCGCCCCGATCTGGCCGGGATCGTCGAGCCGGATGTCCAGCCCGGTTTTGAGACCCTTGCCGACAACGAGCGTATCCAGCCCCGTGAGGAGCTTTACCGCCCGGCACAGTGTGGACGTGAGCGGCCAGACGACGTTTGAGAGGATCGCGCCCTCAAAGCTCTCCGGCTGAAAGCCCGCAAATGCGAGGACATTTTTCATGCCGACGGCGTACTCGTAGTCGGTCTTATTCACGTCCGTCGCCATGCGCGCCACGGCGCAGATCTTCCGGTTTTCGATGCAGCCGAGAACGATGTTCGTGTTGCCGGTGTCGATGGCAAGGATCATGGCTTCAGTTTTCCTTTCTCCCGATGCGGATCAGCCGCAGAATGACGGGACTGAGAACAATGTTGATGCCAAGCTCGGCAAGGAAGTTGACGCCGACGAGACCGATGATCATAAACCGGCCCACGTTATCGCCGAAGCCGAGGTTCTGCGCCATATCAGCGAGCATCGGCAGGAAGAAGATCCGGCAGCCGAGCAGAAATACGCCGGTGTTCACGACCGGGCAGACGATGGCCGCGGTGACGGCGGCAAGCGTGCGGTTTTTCGGGGCGAGCCACGCGTACACGAGCCCCGCCAGACCGCCGCAGGCAATGCCCTTTACGAGCACCGTGAGCAGCGTTCCCGGCACGCTGAAGGCGAAAAACGCCGCGGCGTCGCCCGAGAGCAGCACCACCATGCCGAAAACAAAGCCGAGCCACAGCCCCGCCGCGCTGCCGTATACCGCCGCGCCCACCACGATGGGCAGCGCGACGAGCGACACCGAGACCGGACCGAACCGGATGAAGCTGCCGAGCAGCTGCAAAATGACGATCAGCGCCGTGAAAAGTGCCAGACCCGCCAGACGCCGGGTCTTTTCCTGAGAGTTTGCGTTCATATTCAATTCCTCCTGCTGTTGCTCCCTTAGCATGTGCCGTGCGGCACGGGATGCAGCGCATGGCATATTATAAAAGCAAAGCCCCTCTGCGTCAAGCAGAGGGGGATATTTTATAAAGAAAGGTCTCTTATACCAATTGCATAATAATCTTTTTCCGTAAAAGCGGAAATGGGTTTCTCCATTTCTATGGAATACCTTCGCATGGCAGTAAACTCTTTTTCTCCCTGCGGATTCGGCGGCAGCATCCACGGAAGCGCAACATACCCACCGGCACGCTCGGCAGCCTCATCAAGCTCCCGCATTTCCTGCCACTTGCGTTCGTCCACTGTTAACCCTCCTCGAAATTGTCCATCGGTCAAAGTCCTCGAACCCCGCCGAAAATGCAATCCTCTGTTTCACACTCAATAGAAATAGAATTGCCAATTTCCTTGTAAAGAAGCCTTCTCCCGCATCGAGGACAGCGCACTTCCTTCTCCGGGTTATTAAGTTTGATACCTATGGCTTTGTACTCTTCTTCGGTCATCTTAATAGCCATAAATGATCCTCCTTGCTTTTCTGCGCCGCGAAGTCCGCTTTTTTGAGGCAGAGTACCTCGTAGCGGTCACCATCATACTTTCGGATGCCAAGACGGTCAAGAGCCGCCTTTCATGCTTCTTTCTCCTAAAATCCTTTATTTTAAGATAGATGCTCCATGATATCGTTGCCGGTGTCCGCGCCGACGAGCGAGCGGACAAGACCGAACCGGCGGCAGTCGTAGCGCGGGAATTCCTCGCTTGCAAGCGTCGGACGATGGGCGTACTGCAGCTGGCTCTCGTGGCAGAGCATGGCCTCCGAAGCAACTTCAAACGCCGTTTTGCCGCCGAAGCTCTCCAGCGGCGTTTCCACGTCGAGGATGATCGGGTTTTCGTCGGCAAAGTGGAGATACAGCTTCGGCGTATCCCATACGCCGTACTGCGCGGCGCTCTCGACATCGTACGAAGCATCCGCGGCGTACACGACGGCCTGTTCAAGCGCGAGCGCGTTGAGCCGGTGCGCGCCGTGACCGTATTCGCCCTCGCGGTCGTGCCCGACGGCGACGAGCGGCTTGAACCGGCGCAGCAGTCCCACCTGATAGGCGATGACGTTTTCCTCACCGAAGCTCTGCTGCGCCGCCTCGAGCGAAAGAACGTAATAGTCCGGGAACGGCCCGATGACCGGATAGTTCCGGATGCCCATCGTCCAGAGCGCGTCCAGAAGCTCCTGCGGGCGCGGCTGCCAGTCGTAATGATTCACGAGATACGCCACCTGCACCGCAAGCCCCCGATCCACGCACTGCGCGGCCAGCGCGCCGAAGAAGATAACGTCATCGTCCGCGTGGCTCGGAAAGAGCAGCACATCCGCCTGTTCGCACGGCGGCTGCCAGACCTGCACGTCCGCCGGGGCCGCGCCGGTCGTAAAGAGGCGCACCTCGCAGAGCGGCGAGAGGCCGAAAAACTCGATATCAAGCTCCGTCACCGCCTCCGGCAGCGCGAGATACTCGTGCAGAAAGCCGTACTCGCCGCCGGGGACGTCCCCCGCGGCGGTATGGACCGTGAATGCTTCGCACGGCGTATACCAGTAAAGATAAAGCGCGGCGATGGGCGTTTCGGAGGAAATGCGCAGCGTGTTCCCGGCGCGGTAGTCGATGCGGGAGGTGCGGTCGCCGTCGCGGAGGATCTGTTCGAATTGCATGTCGGGGTCCAGGCGTCGAAGCACCAGTTGTGCGATTTCGATGCCCGCGAGAATACCCTCCTGTTTGCAGAGCAAGCGCATGCGGCCTTTTTCCGTCGCGGGGATGCAGCAGAGCGAAGTGTGGTCGCCGTCGCCGATGTCTTCGCGGATGGCCAGTTCGATGAGCGCATCGACGAAAGGTTTGTATTCGGGTTTCATATTTTTTCGGTTTTTATGGGTGAAACGAATCGTTTCGTTCGGCAGGGCCGGACGAATGTCTGAAGAGAGAACGGTAACCGTGCGTTTGGCCCGCAAAGATTACCGCTCCGCTCCGGCACCCACAAAAATACGAAAAATAATTGCCATTTTTCAGGAAAAATATTAATTATATGTCGGTTTTGTGATCCGGACAAATGGTAATTCTTGTATTTATAAGTGTTTTTTCAAAAAAATACACCATTATTCGACGTTCGTAATATCAAATCCACGGCTTCCAATGCTTTGTTGACGGTGCGCTTCAGATTTCGATCGGTATGCGGATTGGCATAAATTCGTCGAGAATCTGATTTCTTCCGATGGAGGGGGACTCCTTGCCGTATATGTCGGTGATGAAGAATTTTCAACGACATGTACTCCGGGTACGGAATACGTGATTTATGGATTTGCGTATGATGATCTGGAGGTTCGGTCGGATATATCGTTTTTCCGTGCTTCTTCGTTGTCCTTCTCGTCCGTGTCGTCGCCTTCCCAGTCGAACGGCGGGAAATCGCGTCGTTCACCCAGCGAGAAGCGGGTGTAGGTGATCGGCAGCTTCCGTTCGAGGAACATCTGTTCGTAGGCGGTCTTGACCGAGAGTATTTCGTCCGCGAACCCCGAGCCGTAGATGTCGTTGTTGGCCACGTCGCAGGGCAGACCGAACCGTTCGATCACGGCTTGCGTGTAGGCGTAGAGGTGTTGCGAGTCGGTCTTGAGGTTGATTCGTCCGCCGGGAACCTGCATCTGTGCGTACTGGCCCAGGAAGAGGGGTGAGGTGAGCCGTTTCTTGGCCCGGCGCGATTTGAGCTGCGGATCGGGGAAGGTGATCCAGATCTCATCGACCTCTCCTTCGGCGAAGAAGGAGGCGATCATTTCGATGCGGGTACGCAGAAAACCGACGTTGCGCATTTGCCGTTCCGTGGCGGTTTTGGCTCCGCGCCACATGCGGGCACCCTTGATGTCGATACCGATGAAGTTGCGGTTGGGGTCGCGCTCCGCGAGTGCGACGGTGTATTCGCCCTTGCCGCAGCCCAGTTCGAGTACGATCGGACGGTCGTTATGGAAAAAGTCGCTGTGCCAATGTCCTTTGAGCGGATGGTCGCGGCGGAAGGCCTCCTCGAAGGCGGGTTGTACGAAACATTCGAACGTGAGGTTCTCCGCAAAGCGTCTGAGTTTGTCTTTGCCCATCTGTTTTTATTCGCTTTTTTGCTGGTTGATGCCGATGGCTTCCACGCCCCGGACCGGCATCGCCGGGGTGAAAGCCATCCTGTAAATGCCGCTGTCGGGAAAAATTACGTGCCGACGATAGGGAACCGACGCTTCCTCCGCGAGGGCTGCCGGGTGCCTGCGGGGAGGAAGGCCCAGCGTGTAGGATTCCTCGAAAACCAGGGAGTCGGGCGAAATGGTCCGTATCGTCAGCCGCAGCGTGTCGTCCCGAAAGGAGTCGTTGTAACGCACGACGATGTATAGGTCGCGCGGGGTCACGGTATCCGCGTTCGGAATTTCGATTTCGGCACTTTCGCTCCACGTGCCGCCCCCGGTATCGGTTACGACCGTCTGATGCGGCGAAAGGCAGCTCGTAACGAGCATTCCGGCGATCGCTATGATACTCCGCAGGTACATTACGAGTCGTTATTGCTCTTTTTTCGGCGGTTCGGGTTGTGCTGTCTCTCCGTTTCCGCCTTCCCGACGGTTGCCTTCACGACGGTTGCGTCCTCCGCGTCCCCGAGGACGGCGGCGGGCACCGTTCTGTCCCTCTTCGCCCGGAGATTGGGAGTGTGTCGGAGTCGGATCGGTTTCGGAGCCGTTTTGTCCCGGACGGTTTTCGGAACGAGAACGCTCCGAACGACGTTCCCCGCGCTGTTCGCTGCGAGAGCCCTGACCGTTGCCGCGTTCACCGTTCTGTTCGCCGGAGGTGTTCCCGCGTTCGGTGCGCTGTTCGTTTTTCTGGGTGCTCTGTCCGTTGCGCGACCCGTTCCGGTCGCTGTTGCGTGGGTTGCGCGGTTCGCCCTGACCGTTATTCCTTTCTCCGCGCGATTCGCGGCTTTCGCCTTGTCCGTTTCGATTATTCCGTTCACGGCGGTCGCGTTTTTCGCGGCGTTCACTCCGGTTGGCAGCGGGTTCCTGTTTTTCGTCCTTGCGGGATTCCGAAACGGCGGCCGCTTCTGCGGCGCTTCCGCTGCGGGCACCGTTGTTCCGGTTCTCGCGTTCCTCTGCCCGGTCGCTGCGGCGTCGGTTGCGGCCCTTGCGTTTGGAGCCGTTGCCGTCGAAGCGTGTGATGCTGTCCTCCTCCGAGCGATAGGTCGGTTCTTCGAACTTCTCCCGTTGTGGTTGCTCCGCCGACAGCTGATCGACCTTCTTGCCGGCGCGGTTCAGCGCTATGATCTCCTTGACGCGGGCGACGGGAAGCGTCACCACGTTGGTCATCGTATCCTTGCTGCTGCTGAAGGACATGGTACCGGCCAGGATGTCGGTTTTGACCAGGTAATATTCGCCGTCGAGAGCCTGGAGCGGTTCCCGCAGACGGGGGAACTCCTTGCGGGCGTCCACGTAGGTGTCGTATTCGTAGGCGAGGCAGCACTTGAGTTTCGAGCACTGTCCGGCCAGTTTTTGGGGGTTGAGGGAGATCTCCTGCATACGGGCCGAGTTGGTCGTCACACTCGAGAAATTCGAGATCCACGATGCGCAACACAGTTCGCGGCCGCAGGCTCCGATGCCGCCGATGCGTCCCGCTTCCTGGCGGGCGCCGATCTGTTTCATTTCGATGCGGATGTGAAACCGTTCGGCGAAGACCTTGATTAGCTCGCGGAAATCCACGCGCTCGTCGGCGATGTAGTAGAAGATCGCCTTGATCTTGTCGCCTTGGTACTCCACGTCGCCGATTTTCATATTGAGTCCCATTTCGGCGGCGATCTGGCGTGCGGTGATCATCGTTTCGTGCTCCAGAGCGATGGCCTCCTGCCAGCGTTCGATGTCGTAGGGTTTGGCCTTGCGGTAAATCTTCTTGAATTCGCCGTTGTAGGGGTTGAAACCCACGCGGCGCATTTGGCGGGCTACCATGTCGCCCGTCAGGGAGACGATGCCGATGTCGTGTCCCGGCGAAGCTTCCACAGCGACGATGTCGCCCCGTTCCAGCGGCAGATTATTGACGTTTTGGTAGTAGGAGCGCCGGGTGTTCTTGAAGCGCACTTCGAAAATATCGGTCGGCGTGTGTTGCGGGTATTGCTCCAGCCAGGCTGTTTCGTGCAGTTTGTAGCAACCCTCGCAAGGCTTGGCTGCGACCCCTTCGGGGGCGTAGTAGAACGTGCAGCCGCGACCGATTTCGGGCTTGGGCGCTTTCGTATATGGTTTGGTGTTATCCATTGGAGTCATAAATTTCGGTAAAGATAGTGAAATCCGGGAGCAATGCCAAATTTATTCGGCTGAGACTCCGGCATATTCCCGCCGGGCGGATGTGCGTCGCTGCCGGGAAGCGGAGATCCCGGATTATCGGATGCCGGCCTTCCAGCGCCGGATATCGCGGCGGTAGCGGACGATCAGCAGTACGGCGGCCGTCGTAAGACCGACGGTGAAGCCCAGAATCAGCCCCTGTGCGCCCATTCCCAATGTAAAGCCCAACAGGTAACCCACCGGCAGGTTGAAGACGATGTACGAGAGGAAAGCGATCGGCATGATGATCTTCACGTCCTGAATACCCCGCAGAATGCCTACCGAAACGTTCTGGATGCCGTCCGCCAACTGGTAAACGGCGATCAGCAGGATCAGCTTCGAGGCCAGGTCGATCACTTCGGCGTTGGTGGTGAAGAAAGTCGGGATGACGTTGCAGAGCGAGATGAACGTGATGGCGGCGAAGAGGTTCCAGGCGATGACCAGGTGGTAGGAGGCCTTTGCCGCCAGAGTCAGCTCCTTCAAGCTGCGGGCGCCGTAGCAGTGGGAGATGCGGATGGTCGTGGCGGCACCGATCGAAGTCACGATCATGAAGGCGCAGTTGCCCAAGGTCATGGCGATCTGGTTGGCGCTGATGGCCGTTTTGCTCAGCCAGCCCATCATGATACTGGTGCCGACGAAGGCCGAGGCTTCGAGAAACATCTGCAGGGAGATCGGAAGGCCCATACGCAGCAATGTGCGGATCGTTTTGACCGAATAGTTGCGGGGCGAGAATCCCTGAAGATAGGCGCGGTATTTCTGTTTTTTGTAGAAATAGCCGATAATCATGATCGGCATGGCGATGCGCGATCCGAGGGTGCCGAGCCCCGCACCTGTGGCGCCCAGTTCTTCGAATCCGAGGTGGCCGTAGATGAAAATCCAGTTCAAGCCGACGTTCATCAGGTTGCAGAGAATCACCACGACCATTTCGACCCGGGTGTTTCCGACGCCTTCGAGGAATTGCTTGAAGGTGAAGAAGAGCATGATGAACGGCATGCTGTAAGCCAGCAACTTGTAATACGGTATGGCCATATCGACCACTTCGACGGGCTGTCCCATGTGGTACATCAAAGGGATGACGGCCAGTTGGAGCCCGCAGACCAGAAATCCCAACAGAGTATAGAACATCAGGCCGTTTTGCAGGTATTGCGACGATTTGCAACGGTCGCCCTGGGCGTAGAGTTCGCCGATCAGGGGCGTGAGGCCCAGTGCGATGCCGACGCCGGCGATGAAGAGGATGAAGAAGACCGAGCCGCCGAACGAAGTGGCGGCCAGCGGCGTGGGGTCGTCGCCTCCGTAACGGCCGACCATGACGTTGTCGGCGACCTGTACGAGGATCTGCCCCAACTGGGTCATCACGACGGGCAGGGCCAGTTTCAGATTGGCTTTGTATTGTCGTTTGTAGGTTGAAAAACGGTACATATATTTCTTGAATCAGACGACAAAGGTACGAAAATAATCGATTATCCCTCTTTCGCATCCGTTTCGAAGGGGGAACGGAGTCTGATGTCCGGACCTTTCGACCGGGTGTCGGGGCCGATTTTGCAGGCAGATGTCGAAAGCATGCGGGACGGACATATATGGAGCTGTTCCCGGTTTCGATGCAAATGCCTCGTTGCCGGGAGGACTGTTCGGGGTTATTCCGTATGTCGGGCCGGGGTTGTTGTCGGTTCTGGAAAACCGCTTAGTCGAAGGAGTGGGTGAGGCGTGAAAATCCCGGCCGATACTTGCTTCGGCCGGGATTCGAAAACCGTCCGCCACTGGTTCTGATTTATGTTAGGCGACCCGGAGAATCACCTCCTTTTCGCCGTCGGGTTCCACGATCACCCGCTCCCCGCTGTGCAGTTTGCCGTCGATAATCAGTCCCGAGAGAGGTTCCTCGATGCGTTCGAGCAGCGTGCGGCGCAGGGCGCGGACGCCGTATTTGCGCTGGTAGCCGATGGCGGCAAGGGTCCGCTTCGCCTCGTCGGTGATTTCGACCTTGTAGCCGAGTCGGTCGGTACGGGAGAGCAGCCCCTTGAGTTCCAGGTCGATGATCCGCTCCACGTCCGAGAGGTCGAGCGTGCGGAAGATGACGATGTCGTCGATGCGGTTCAGGAACTCCGGTGCGAAGGTTTCTTCCAGCGCCCGGCGGTATTCCGACTGCGGGGCTTTCTGCTGGGTGTCCGATTTCGAACAGGTGCTGTACCCGACCTGCGTGGAGCGTATTGCCGCGGCCCGCGATCCGACGTTGGAGGTGAGAATGATTACCGTATTTCGGAAATCGACCTTGCGCCCCGAACCGTCGGTGAGGTGTCCCTCGTCGAAGATCTGCAACAGGGTGTTGAAGACTTCGGGGTGGGCTTTCTCGATTTCGTCGAACAGGACGACCGAATAGGGATGGCGGCGTACCGCTTCGGTGAGCTGTCCGCCTTCGCCGTAGCCGACATATCCCGGCGGGGAGCCGATCAACCGTGCGACGTTGTGTTTTTCGCTGTATTCGCTCATGTCGATACGGATGAGTCCCTTGTTCTCGTCGAAGAGCCATTTGGAGAGCTCTTTCGCCAGCAGGGTTTTGCCCACGCCCGTCGGTCCGACGAACATGAAGACGCCGATCGGACGCCCTTCGTCCTTGAGTCCCGCCCGGGAGCGTTGGATCGACCGCGAAATCTTTTCGACGGCTTCGCATTGGCCGATGACGCGGGCCGAAAGATAGTCCGCAAGGCCGCGCAGACGTTCGCTTTCGCTGCCCGAGAGCCGTTCGGCTGGGATTCCCGTCATGGAGGTAATAACCTGCTCGATATGCTCGGCCCGGATTTCGGGCGGGCCGGGATCGGACGGAAGAGTCCATACGGCGCCACCGACAGTCGTCGTGTCCGCTGCCGCCGTTTTGCGGGAGCGGTTTTTGGGCGTTTTGGCTCCTGCTGCGGCGCCGACCGGTTCGCGGGATGCGGTTTTTCGGGACGGTTTTTCGGTTTTGCCTTTGTCCTGCAGGTGAATACGTGCCCCGGCTTCGTCCAGCACGTCGATCGCCTTGTCCGGAAAGTTGCGGTCGGTAATGTAGCGCCCGGTCAGGGCGACGCAGGCCCGCAATGCTTCGTCCGAGTAGCGCACTCCGTGGTGCCGTTCGTAATGGGGTGCGATGTTGTGCAGGATTTGCAGGGTTTCCTCTTCCGAAGCGGGTTCGACGAGGATTTTCTGAAAGCGGCGTTCCAGCGCGGGATCGCTCTCGATATCTTCGCGATATTCGTCCAGCGTCGTGGCTCCGATGACCTGCAATTCGCCCCGCGCCAGGGCGGGTTTGAGAATGTTGGCCGTGTCGAGGCTTCCCTGGGTCGAACCTGCGCCCGCGATGGTGTGTATTTCGTCGATGAAGAGGATCGAGTCCTGCTTCCTGCGCAATTCTTCGAGAAGTCGCTGCATCCGTTCTTCGAACTCACCTCTGTATTTGGTCCCGGCCAGGAGCGACGATACGTCGAGCGAATAGAGCCGTTTGCCGCGGATGGTGGCGGGAACTTCGTCCGCTGCCATCCGCAGGGCCAGCCCTTCGACGATGGCGCTCTTGCCCACGCCGGCTTCGCCGATCAGGATCGGGTTGTTCTTCTTGCGGCGCGAGAGGATCTGCACGATGCGTTCCATCTCCCGCTCGCGTCCTACGACGGGATCGATGCGGCCTCTGCGAGCTTCGTACGTAAGGTCGGTGCCGAATTTGTCCAACAAGGCAGGTTCCGCAGGAGGAGTGTCCCGGACAGGTTCGCGCAGGCCGATGAACCGTAGTTCGGGTGTCGGCCGAAAATTGGTATCCGGAGGCGTCGTTTGATCGGCCTCCAGGGTCATCTTTTGCAGTTCGGTCGCTATCGCCTGTGCATCGAAATGGTACATGGCCAGCACCTGCGAAGTGATCGTGTGCGGGTCGCTCACGATGTGCAGCAGTGCGTGTGCCGTCGAAACATGGTGCATCGGGGCGAACAATCGTTGTAATTCTCTGGTGTATAAAGGGAAAAATTCTTCGGGATTCTGCCTCGATGAATCGGGTGCCGATACCGACCGAATCTCGCTTTCGATGCGAAGGCATATTTGGTGAATCTCCCAGTCCTTGAGGCGGGAGGTGAGTATCTGATGCGCTAAGGACCCTTCTTCCCGCAGAATCTCAAGGGTGAGAAAATCCTTGAGTGAGTGGGTAATAGCGCGTTTCGAGGTTTCGAATGCCGTACGGGCGATGATGGCCTCGAGCGTTTTTGAGATTTTAGCTTGCATCTTGGATTCCTTTTTTAGTTTTCCGTGTTCGGAAAAGCGAACGCGGTCGCTCTCTCCTCGCTTGTCGAAAATGTACGTTTTGTCCTGTTGAAATTACAGACTTATAACGAAGAAATCCCAGGTAATATTATGTTAAATAAAAATATTGCATATTGAACGATTTCGTCCCTTTATCAAGCGCCGGGACGAGGCCATTCGCCGATTTCCATGTCGCGGATGTCGGTGCCGTCGATGGTGAAGCGCAGGGCGCTGCGCACCTTGTGGAAACCGTAGCAGCCGGCAGCGCCGGGGTTGAGGTGAAGCAGGTCGTAAACGGGGTCGTAGATGACCTTGAGAATGTGGGAGTGCCCCGCGATGAAGATTTTCGGGCGCAGCGATTGGATCCGCGCTACGGCCTGCGGGGTGTAGTGGCGCGGGATAGCCGCCGATGTGGGTCATCAGGACGCTCACCCCTTCGCACTCGAAGGAGAGAAATTCGCGGTAGGTGCGTCGCATGATACCTCCGTCGATATTGCCATAGACGGCCCGCAGGGGTTTGAACGCCGCGATCTGGTCGGCGACCTCCGGAGAGCCGATGTCCCCGGCGTGCCAGATTTCGTCCACGTCCTTGAGGAATGTTTTGAGCGTTTGGTCGAACGTACCGTGGGTGTCGGATATGAGTCCTATGCGTTTCATGGGAGGTCTGTGTTTGTTTTATGATACCGGTAAGTTTCGGGAACAGTTTTGCTTCGTTATGCTATGCGGTTTGTCTTCTTTCTCTCTCTCTCTTGCCGGGTAGGAGATATATCTTTTATCGTCAGACTGTTCCTCGCTGCGATTTGTTTTCTTCCGTGCTTTTAGTACGTTGGAAACTAAATAGGCCCTAATTGTACAATCCAGTCTTTATTTCCACAAAAATAATCAATGAAACGAATACCATGTACTCGAGGTTGCGGTGGAAGCTGTACATCTTTGGGTGTATTTGACAGTGCCCAACACTCACGTGCATTTTTATTCCAATTTTCTAACAGAATTGCCTCCTCATAATTGTAAACATTGAGGTCTGCCCACCAATTATGAACATATAATGTATCATTATGTGACAATTTATTATCTATTTTTCCATCGATACCCGCACTCAAAAAGAGAAAAGAAACAGGACGTTTTGTACGATAGTCATAAAGAGGAAAATATTGTAATTCTTCCTTGTTTTTTGCAAGAGGATCGGTCAATAGTTGTTGTGCTCTTAAATCCTCTTCTTTCATATCTGGCCAATAGGTTTTTTGGACGAAAGCAACCGCGTCATCCATTGATTCGGGGAAATAACCGACTGTATCATAGTACACCATAGGAAGTTGTTGGTATGTTGCCGTCAATTGATTGTCTGATATTATTCGGCTCATCAACTTATCATATTTACAAGTCAAATAACATTTAAAGACTATAAATCCCACCAACAATATAGTTAATACCAATATTATTGTGATTTTACCACTCTGTTTCATTTTCATTCGGAATCAAAGTATTGTGTCGCTGCCGTTCGCCGGGACGAAGTACGGGATGTTGTCCGATCGTATTTCCGGGGCTGTCCGGCAGTCGGCTTCAGGAATGCCGGAAGGCGTTGTGTCTCCGGCTGTTATTTATATTTGTCCTTCCACAGATCCCGGATGCATGCGGCGATCTTCGCCTCGGCGGCGTTGCGGGTGTTCGGCTCGTAGAATTTCTTGCCTTTGAGCGTTTCGGGCATGAACTCCAGCTCGGCGAATCCGCCGTAGTCGTGGGCGTATTTATAGCCTTTGCCGTATCCTGCCTGATCCATCAGCTTGGTCGGAGCGTTGCGCAGGTGCAGGGGTACCGGGCGGTTGGTCGTATCGTGTTCGACGAAGGAGAGCGCCTGGTTGATGGCCATGTAGGCCGAATTGCTCTTGGGCGAGGTGGCCAGGTAGATCGTGGTTTCGGCCAGCGTGATGCGGGCTTCGGGCATGCCGATCTTGTGTACCGTGTCGAAACAGGCGTTGGCCAGCAGCAGGGCGTTGGGATTGGCCAGGCCGATGTCTTCCGAGGCCAGGATCACCAGCCGGCGGGCGATGAAGCGCGGCTCCTCGCCTCCGGCCAGCATGCGGGCCAGGTAGTAGATCGCTGCGTTGGGATCGCTGCCCCGCACCGATTTGATGAAGGCCGAGATCACGTCGTAGTGCTGTTCGCCGTTCTTGTCGTAGAGGGCGATGTTCTGTTGCAGACAGTCGGTGACGTATTGGTTAGTGATCGTTACTTTGCCGTCTGCGGCACCCGTAATGATGTCCAGAATGTTGAGCAGCTTGCGGGCGTCGCCGCCCGAGAAACGGAACAGCGCTTCGGTTTCCTGCACCTCGATCTCCCGGGTCTTGAGTTCCGGATCGGTGGCCAGGGCCCGGTCTAAAAGGGTTTGCAGTTCCCCGTCGGTCATCGGCTGGAGGATATAGACTTGGCAGCGGCTCAACAGCGGTGAGATCACCTCGAACGAGGGATTTTCGGTCGTAGCTCCGATCAGCGTCACCACGCCCTGCTCGACAGCACCCAGCAGCGAGTCCTGCTGCGACTTGTTGAAGCGGTGGATTTCGTCGATGAACAGGATTGGCGGTTTGGAGTCGAAGAATTTCTGCTTGCGGGCCGATTCCAACACCTCGCGCACCTCCTTGACGCCCGACGTGACGGCCGACAGGGTGTAGAACGGGCGTTTGAGAGTCGTGGCAACGATCTTGGCCAGCGTAGTCTTTCCCACGCCCGGCGGACCCCAGAGGATGAACGAGGGGACATTGCCCGTTTCGAGGAACTTGCGGAATACGCCGTTCTGCCCGACCAAGTGGGCCTGTCCGATATATTCATCGAGCGTACGGGGACGCAGTCGTTCGGCGAGGGGAATGGACATGGAAAGCATTTTTTTGTCGCTCAAATGTACTGAAAATTTTTGTTTTCGGCAACGGCCGGACTGAATGCGGTCCGAAAGAGCGGATGCGTAGAACCGCTGCCGTCCGGTTCGGGGATTCGCAGCGGGGAGATCGTGTCCTGGCCGGATTTCGTTTCTACGTCGTGCTTCACGCTTGTTCTGCGGTCGCAGTTCCCGACGCGATGCGCTATTGTATATTTCGAAAAGGATCGCTATATTTGCCGTACATATTGATACACACGGAAAAGTGTAAGTCTGTTCCCGAATCGTGAACGTAGGAAATTCATTTTGGCGGAGAATAGGCAGACATCTTCTCGCGTCGTATCCGTATTCTGCGGATATAGGCGTGGGGCTGTCGCTTATTTCACGCCAAAAGGTACTCCTACGACCTGTGATTCTGAAATGGGCTTCGGTGCCACGCTTTTCTTTTTATTACCAGTCGTCGGGGGACGGACGATACAATCTTAAATTTTATGGATAATATTACGAAGCAGAATGGAAATGAAGTCGGCAGACATCAGGTCGAAGGGCAGACGATCATTATCAATCAGCAGGAGCGGAGAAGCACGAACGGACTGGGAACCGCCGGTTTTATTCTGGCCTTGTTGGGTTTGATTTTCAACTGGGTTCCGGGGCTCGGCTGGGTATTGTGGGCCTTGGGTTTGATTTTTTCATTCGTGGGAATTTTCAGAACTCCCCGCGGCTTGGCGATCGCCGGGCTTGTCATATCGTGTATCGCGTTGATCGTTTTGATTATCTTGGTGAGTGCGATCGCTTCCCTGGTGTAATCATTTCAGTTGGTATGAAGAAAGAGTATCCTTCTGTTCAGGATACTCTTTCTTGTATTGGCGATACTTGAAGCTTTAATATCTCCGGTTTTTCAATTCCGGATACAGTTTGTCGAACGGCGAAAGATCGCTCTAATCCGGTGCATCGAGCATTATGTTGCAGCCATCGTTGTTCTTCGGAGAAGCCTTGAATTCCGTGTAACTGTCTGGCTAAAGGAGCTATTTGCGCAGTTTGTCCTGCCGTTCGCGCTCCTTGCGGCGCATCGAGCGATAGCTGTTTCCCATCAGCGCCAGAAGCAGCAGCACCGTGACCCAGGCGCGGACTTTGTCGCCCGTGGCCGCAGTACCGCATGTATAGACGGTGATGAGCATTGCCAAACTGCATGCTAAAAGGATCATGCAGAACCTGAGCAGCCGCCGAAGCGATCTTACAGAGGCCATACGAGATCTTGTTTTGGTTTATTCTTCCGGTTTTACCAATTGAATGTGTAACTCGTCGAGCTGCGCCTGGTCGATATAGCCCGGTGCGTCGAGCATCATGTCGCGGCCGTTGTTGTTTTTCGGGAAGGCGATGTAGTCGCGGATCGACTCCGAACCGCCGAAGAGCGAGCAGAGCCGGTCGAAACCGAAGGCCAGTCCGCCGTGAGGGGGTGCGCCGTACTTGAAGGCGTTCATCAGGAAGCCGAAACGCTCCTGCGCTTGTTCCGCCGTGAAGCCCAGCAACTCGAACATCTTGGCCTGCAGTTTCGAGTCGTGGATACGGATCGAGCCGCCGCCGATCTCGGTGCCGTTGCAGACGAAGTCGTAGGCGTTGGCCCGCACGCGACCGGGGTCGCTGTCCAGGTATTGTACGTCTTCGAGCTTGGGCGAGGTGAACGGATGGTGCACGGCGTAGTAACGCTGGGTCTCGTCGTCCCACTCGAACAGCGGGAAGTCGATGACCCACAGCGGAGCGAACTTCTTCGGGTCGCGCAGGCCCAGCTGCTGAGCGACCTCCAGACGCAGGGCGCAGAGCTGGGTGAGGGTCTTGAATTTCTTGCCGCAGAGGATTAGCACCAGGTCGCCGGCTTTTGCGCCCGCGCGTTCGGCCATCGCCCGCACCTGCTCGGGCGAGTAGAATTTATCGACGGACGACTTGACGTTGCCGTCCGCTTCGACGCGGATCCAGACGAGTCCCTTGGCACCGATCTGCTGGCGTTTGACGAACTCCGTGAGGGCGTCGATCTGTTTGCGGGTGTAGCCGGCGCAGCCCGTCGCGGCGAAGCCGGTGACGTACTCCGCGTCGTCGAAAACCGCGAAGCCGTGACCTTGGGCCAGGTCCGTCAGATCGGCGAACTCCATACCGAAGCGCAGGTCGGGTTTGTCCGAGCCGTATTTCTCCATCGCTTCGATCCAGGGCATGCGGCGCAGCGGCTCCGTAAGTTCGATGCCCATCACTTCGCGGAACATGTGCTTGGCCCAGCGCTCGAAGATTTCGAGCACGTCCTCCTGCTCGACGAACGACATTTCGCAGTCGATCTGCGTGAATTCGGGCTGGCGGTCGGCCCGAAGGTCTTCGTCGCGGAAACAGCGCACGATCTGGAAGTATTTGTCGTAGCCGGCGACCATCAGCAGCTGCTTGAGGGTCTGGGGCGACTGGGGCAGGGCGTAGAATTGGTTGGGGCTCATGCGGCTCGGCACGACGAAGTCGCGGGCGCCTTCGGGCGTGGAATTGACCAGGTAGGGGGTTTCGATCTCCAGGAAACCTTCGTCGCTCAGGAAGCGGCGAATCTCCTGGGCCATCTTGTGACGCAGGATCATGTTGCGCTGCAGGGGAGGACGGCGCAGGTCGAGGTAGCGGTATTTCATACGCAGGTCGTCGCCGCCGTCCGAGTTCTCCTCGATGGTGAACGGGGGCACTTCGGCCTCGTGCAGCACCACGAGCTTCGAGGCGACGACTTCGATGTCGCCCGTAGGCATCTTCGGGTTCTTGGACGAACGCTCTACCACGCGGCCTTCGACCTGAAGGACGTATTCGCGGCCCAGTCCGCCGGCCACGGCCTTGACATCGGCCGGAGAGTGTTCTTCGACGACGATCTGGGTGATGCCGTAACGGTCCCGCAGGTCGATGAAGGTCATCGCACCCAGGTTGCGGACTTTCTGCACCCAGCCGGCCAGGGTGACCGTTTCGTTTACATTTGCGGCACGCAACTGGCCGCAGGTATGGGTTCTGTACATGGTCGTATCTGTTTTTTTCGTTGTTGTCGTATTGTGATTCACAAAGGTAGTGAAAACGAAGGTATAAAAAACAAACTCGCGCGTTTTTTATACCGGATGCCATCTCTTTTCTTCGACAGGGGAGGTGTGCGAGGCTGAATCCGGCGGGTTCGTCGGGAGGGGTGGCGGCGACTTTCCGTCTTTTGTAAAGGAAGAAAAGTGAGTGCGGAGTGGTGCGAACTAATTCGTTTCTTGTCGGAATTCCTGCTATTTACGAATACAGGCAGAACGGAAGAGAGGCGGCGATGTGGAGCCGGGTGAAAATTAGAGGCATATCGGATTTTCCGTTAAATTATTAATTTTGCCGAAAAACCGAAACGATGGAACAGCAGCAAACCGATGAAAAATTCATGCGCCTGGCACTAAACGAGGCGGAAAAAGCGTTAGAAGAGCAGGAAGTACCCATCGGTGCCGTGGTGGTCGCGGACGGACGTATCGTCGGTCGGGGGCACAACCTGGTCGAAACCTTGGCGGACGCTACGGCTCATGCGGAAATGCAGGCCCTGACAGCCGCAGCCTCGACCGTCGGAGGCAAATACTTGTCCGAATGTACGTTGTATGTGACGGTCGAGCCTTGCATCATGTGTGCGGGGGCGATTGCGTGGAGCCAGGTAGGGCGGGTGGTCTATGGCGCCGACGATCCGAAGCGTGGCTATCGCCGCTATTCGGAGCAGGTGTTTCCGCCCCGAACGACGGTGACGCGGGGGGTATTGGCCGAGGAGTGCGAGAGGCTCGTCCGTTCGTTCTTCGCTGCGTTGAGAAGGTGATTTTTGGAAAGTGCCGAAAAAAAACTAAATTTGCATTCCCTGCTTTCCGGCGGGAGTTTCGACGGATGGTTGCGACCTACAGGACGGGGCGATATTTCCGATGGGTTTGCAGGGAATGGTGATAAAAATGGACGGAACCAATTTTAACCTATAATTTATACAATATTTATGAAAAAACTTTTGATTTCCGCGCTTGCCCTGTTCGTTGTGGGGTCTGTGGCTGCGCAGGAAGGATTGGGCGAAACTTACAATAAGGCTGTCGCCGCTTACAATTCGAAGGATTTTGCATCCGCAGCTACGGCTTTCGAAACGCTTATCGATCAGGGGCTCGATTCCGAGGATCTCGATGTCCAGAGTTGGGTTGCAACGGCCAAGAAGAGTGTGCCGGTGTGCTATTTCCAAATGGGTCTTACGGCTGCTAAGGGAAATGATTTCAACACGGCGGTCGAGAATCTTACCAAGTCGGCCAATAAGGCGGCTCTTTACGGTGAGTTGCAGCAGGAGCGTATGTCGAATATGTTGATGGCGAAGATATATCTGATGTGGGGCGGAAAGCCTTTCAACGAAAAGAACTACGCCGAGGCTGCTGAAATTTTCGCCAAAGGTTATGCCGCCGATCCGAAAAATATGGAGATGGCCAACTTCTTGGGCATTTGCTATTGCGAGCTGGGCGACTTCCAGAAAGGTTTGGTTATTTTCAACGAAATCGCTTCTCAGGACAATCCCAAATATGCGGAGGATGTCGTGAAGGTAAAGGAGAACATCAAGCTCTATACCAATAACCGTATTGCCAAGTTGCAGGGCGAGAATGATTTCGACGGTATTATCGCCGTTGCCGACGAGATGCTGGCCGTGAATCCGCAGGATGCGCTGGCCCAGAAGATTCGTTTGCAGGCACTCTTCGACAAGAAGGATTACGCTGGCGTGATCGCTTCTGCTGAGGAGGCTGCTGCCGTGCAGACCGACGAAGAGGAGCGCAGCGACGTTTATTTCATTTTGGGTGCAGCTTACAATGCCCGCACGATGCCCCAGCAGGCGATCGACGCCCTTTCGAAAGTAACGGCCGGTGCGAATGTGGCTGCGGCACAGAAAACGGTGGCACAGCTTAAGGAGAACGCAGCCAAAGCGAACAGTTAGCGGGGTATTCCTGTTTTTGAAATGCGGGGCAGACTTTTTCGGAAGTCTGCCCCGTTTTATTCGAAAGGGCTTTGACTTCCGGGATACACGCGGGGGCGGTTCAGCGGATGGTTTTGCGCTTTATCGCGGCGGGTCGGCTGTCGGGCCGATTCAGGAGGAGCGGGAGCCTTTGTGCCGCAAGTCGGGGCGATGGCGGTGGTGAGCCGGCCGGTCGGGTTCCGGTTTTCCTGTCTTTTCGTACGGAAGGTTTCCCGAACAGCCTGCGGACAATATCCGGAGAGGTTTCGTGTCGGTTTGCTGTCTGCCTCTCCGTCCAATGGCGGGCCCTACTCTTCGTTCTTTTCCTGGTTTATCCGCACGTTTTGCTGGATGCGCCGCAGTCCGCTGCGTGCGAGAGGTGTATTGCCGAACCGCAGGAGAAACTCCTCTTCGCTCATTGCGAGCCACTCCCGATCCGAAATCGTCAGCGGGTCGAACAGGGGATCGAAATGCGGCGAGCGGTGCATGGGGGCTTTTTGGTTGTGGGGACAGCAGCTCTGGCAGCGATCGCAGCCGAAGATCCATCCGTCGAGGTCGGGCAGGGCGCTGTCGGACTCCTTTTCGATCGTACGACAGGAGATGCAACGGTTCGTGTCGATCACCTTGGGCGCGACGATGGCTCCCGTCGGACAACTGTCCAGGCAGTTCCGGCAGCGGCCGCAACGGGCTCCTGCGAACGGGGCATCGTACTGGTCGGACGGCAGGGTAAGTACCAACTCGCCCAGCAGGACATAGGAGCCGTATTGGGGCGTGAGCAGCAGGGATTGCCGCCCGATCCAGCCCAGACCCGCTTCGACGGCCAGTTGTTTTTCCAGCAGCGGAGCCGTATCGACGAACGTGCGGCCCGTGAGCCCGGGGTATTGCCGGCGCAGGGCTTCGAGCATCGTGCCCAGCATCCTCTTGAGGACGGGGTGGTAGTCGCGGCTGCGGGCGTAGGAGGCGATTTTTGTGCGGCACCCGGGCGGATAGCCTTCGCCCAGCGGGTTCTTGTAGCTCACGGCGCAGACCACGACCGTCTGCGCCCCTTCGACCAAGTGTCGGACGTCGAAACGTTTGTCGAGGTTGCGTTCGAGGTATTCCAGCGAGGAACCGTAGCCTTTGGCGAGCCATTCGCGGAAGTAGGATTCGTTCTCCGCAAGATGCTTGCAGGGCGTGATTCCGCAGAGGTCGAAGCCTGCATTCTCGGCAAGTTTTTTGATGTATTGACCAGAGATCATGGCGATAATTCGGCTCAAAAATAGTGTATTTACGGCAAATAATAGTAAATTTGCCCCGAGTATATTCTCATTTTAATTCGAAAGAAAATGACTATCCATACACTTTACGAACTGGTTCAGCACAGTGTAAAGAGTTTTGCATCGAAAGTCGCTTTTGCCATGTACGGCGGGGAGGAGCTCTCCTATGCCGAGGTGGGAACCCGCGTCAAACACGTGCAGGACCTTTTGATCGGAGCCGGTTTGAAAGCGGGCGACAAGGTGGCGCTGTTGAGCAGCAACATGCCCAACTGGTGCGTTTCGTACCTGGCCGTCACCTCTGCCGGCATGGTCGCCGTGCCGATCCTGCCCGATTTCTCGACCGAAGAGCTGGAGATGATTATCGCCCACTCCGAGGCCAAGGCGCTGATGGTTTCCGACAAGCTCTTCGCTAAATTGGCGAAGTCCACGATCGAATCCCTCCATATCGTGATTCGTACCAAGAATCTGGGCGTGATCGCCTCCCGTCCTGCGGCGGAGAAAGGGGCGGTCGGAATTCCGAATCCCGAAGACCTCGCGGTCATCATCTATACCTCGGGTACGACGTCGCGTCCCAAGGGCGTGATGCTCTCCCACGCGAATCTCTGTGCGCAGATTTCCATGAGCGCCGCCATTTTCCCGATCTTTCCCGACGATACGTTTCTCTCGGTGCTGCCGTTGGCGCACACCTACGAGTGCTCGATAGGTATGATCTATCCTTTCTCGATGGGGGCCCGGGTCGTTTACCTGGATCGTCCGCCTACGGCCTCGGTTCTGATGCCGACGCTTGCCGAGGTACGGCCTTCGGTGATGCTCATCGTGCCGCTGATTATCGAAAAGATTTATCGTCATCAGATTCTCGCCAAGTTTACCTCCAGCGGATTCTGGCGTGCGCTCTACAAGATCGATTTCATGCGCCGTTATCTGCATCGTGTCGCGGGTAAGAAGTTGATGAAGGTCTTCGGCGGGCGGCTGCGCTTCCTCGGTATCGGGGGTGCGAAGCTGGACGGCGGCGCCGAGAAGTTCCTGCTCGAAGCCCGTTTTCCGTACGCTATCGGCTATGGTTTGACGGAGACGGCACCCCTGTTGGCCGGTGCGGCTCCCTCGCAGGTGCGCCTGGGTTCGACCGGGCCTGCCGCGCCGGGCGTCGAGCTGCGGTTGGAGAACGTCAATCCCGAAACCCGCCAGGGCGAGATCGTTGCCAAGACGCCGAGCGCCATGATCGGTTACTATAAGAACCCCGACGCTACGAAGGAGGTCTTCACCGAGGACGGATGGTTCCGTACCGGAGATTTGGGCGAATTTTCGGCCGACGGGTGGCTTTACATCAAGGGTCGGCTGAAGAATATGATCGTCGGTCCCAGTGGTGAGAATATCTATCCCGAGGATATCGAGAGCGTCCTCAATTCGCACGTCTGCGTCGCCGATTCGGTGGTTACCGAGCACGAAGGCCGCCTGGTGGCGCTCGTGCATTTCAATACCGACGCTCTCGAAGCCAAGTTCGACGGCTGGAAGGAGGATTTCGAGAATTGGAAGGAGAATCTCAAGAAGGAGGTCGTCGATTATGTGAATTCCAAGGTCAATCGTTTCTCGCGTATCTCCGAGGTCGTGGAGGAGAAGCAGGAGTTCGTCAAGACTCCGACGCAGAAGATCCGACGTTTCCTCTATACCAAGCGCAACCCTCACCAGAAACACGAAATGTCCAAACGATAGGGGTGTGTATGCAGTTATGATTCAGGCGCAGATTTCGGTTTGCGCCTGAATCTTTTTTCGGACGGTCGGGTTGCTTCCCGATTGTTTCCTTTGGTCGGAGCTCGTCCCGACTTTCCGATAGAGCTGAGCTGTGTCTGTGTCGGGGCAGTGCGGACCGGATGCCGCTGTTTCGGTTCCGTATGCTCGTCCGTGTCTGTTGCCTCCGGCGGAATGTGCAGCGGTCGAGGTTTTACCGGAGCGTCTGTTTTTCGGATCCCGATTTGTACGGCACACCGCCGCTTCGCGTTGTCCGGTTTTTCGGGAGGAGGGATTTCTTGCGGTGTGGACTTCGCAAATTATAATTTGAGGGTTGCGGGGACGCAGAGAGCGTTGTTAAAATAAAATCGGAAAAGACGCACGGGTCTTTTCCGATTTCGTTGTATGGATTGTTCGCAGTCGGCAGGACGGATTTTTTCCCGGATCATTCGGGAATTTGCACCGAGTCCGACGGTGTGGACAGATCGGGATGGATCAACTCGTTTTCATAAATGCCCAGCGTGCGGTAGTAGTCGTTGAGCTGGGCCAGCACGTCTTGGCGTCCCATGTAGGCCGCCAGGTAGTAGAGCCGGTCGAGCGATTGCATCTTGTCGATAATCGTCTGGGTAACCATGTCACCCTGAATGCCTTGGAAATCGAGGTAATAGTCGATGTATTGCATCAGGTTGCGAGCATAGCTCATCAGCAGGCTGTCACCCTTGTCCGGGGCACCGGCCATGTAGTAGCCTTCGATGAAGGGGAACGTGTTGGCGTCGGTGTAGCGGATCTGTTGGGGCGGCAGTTTTTCGAGTCCCATGTCGAGCAGCCGGATCGCCTGTATCGAATCCCCACGGAAAACATACTCCTTGGCTGCACGGGCGAAGGATTCACGGGCTTTCGAGGCGCTGAGATTGTATTGGATGAAATAGTCCGCATAAGTACGGGGATCGGCGATGTTGCCGTAGCGGAATGTTTCGGTCAGCAGCGGCGTTATGTAATCCGGATCGATGCGGCCGATCTCGTGCACCGACCGATTGGGGGTGTAGATCGGCACCAGGCGGTAGGAGTAGCCGTCGAACTGGAGGTAGTTGAGCAGTCCGAGCGACTGCAGAATGTAAACCTGTGTGAAGTGGATCGGACGCTTCCAGTCGAAATGGGCCAGCATGTCGAGCAGCATCATCTCGCTCTTGTCGATCGTCCGTTTGGGCAGTTCCAGGTAGATCGTATCGACCATCAGGTCGCGGTCGGACTCCTTGACAATGCCCGAAGCGATCGCGTTGTCCTTGTTTACTGGCAGCGCGAAGCGGTTGTTCGGCAGGTAATCGACCAAGTGTCCATCGCCCAGATCGTATTTGGTACGCGGATCTTCGCTGCGGATGAAGTCGATGGCCTCTTTCAGTTCCAGCGGACGGTCCACGACGTTGAATATGGGAATTATGTCGTTGGTATAAGTGTATTTGCTGCGCGGCAACGTGAAGGGGACGCCGGGCGCATCGTTGGCTTTGGTTTTCATCTCGTCGATGTACCATTCGGCGCCCAGGTAACTCGTGTTCATGATCCGCACGTCCGGGCGCACGCCGTCCACCTCCTGATTGAACCACAGGGGAAAGGTGTCGTTGTCGCCGTAGTTGATGATGATGGCATTGGGCAGTACCGATTGCAAGTAGTTCCAGCCGATGTCGCGGGCCATCGTGCGGTGCGAACGGTCGTGATCGTCCCAGTTCTGGGCCGCGAGAATGCCCGGTACGACCATGCAGACGACCGTAGCGGCTATGGGAGCCATGAGGCCCTTGCGTCGGGTGGCCCAGACGATCAGGTCGCACACGGCGAGTACGCCCAGGCCGATCCAGATGCAGAAGGCGTAGAACGAACCCGCATAAACATAGTCGCGTTCGCGCGGTTCGTTGGGCGAGGTGTTGAAATAAACCACCAGCGCGATGCCCATCATCACGAAGAGCCACATGACGATCGAGAAGTTGCGCGGATCGCGGTTGAGCTGATAGATCAGGCCGATAAGTCCCAGGATGAAGGGGAGGAAATAGTAGGTGTTGCGCCCCTTGTTATTCGCTATTTCGTCCGGCAGGTTGTCCTGCGGTCCGAGGTAAAGCTCGTCGATCCACTTGATGCCCGAGAGCCAGTTGCCATCGGTGATGATCGCGTCGGTAGGCTGGATATCGCTCTGGCGTCCCACGAAATTCCAGAGGAAATAGCGCCAGTACATGTGGTTGAGCTGGTAGGTGAAGAAATAGTTGAGGTTCTCGCGGAACGTCGGCTCCACGATTACCAGCGGTTCGTAGCCCGAACCGTCGTCCCAAAGCGTCCGGCGTCCGAAATCGAGCACTTCGATCTTGTTCGGGCGTCCCTGCGCGTCGCGGACGATTTCGCCGTTTTCATCCCGTTCGTAATCGGTCCGGGTGCGGTAGGCGCTCCATGATTTGTAACTCTCCTTGCTGGCAGCGTAGTTCCACATACGGGGGAACAGATGCATGAACTCGTCGGGGTGTTCGTACCCGGAGATGATCGAAACCGTTTTGTACTTGCCGTCATCGTCCAGGTAGCGGACATCCTTGTATTTGTAACCGGAGGTCGGGGCCGAGAACTGGGGACCGTAGAGCAGCGGTTTGTCGCCGTACTGGTCGCGGTTGAGCAGCGAATAGAGGGCGAACGGATTGCTTGGGTTGTTGCTGTTCATCGGGGGATTGGCCGCCGCGCGGATCGTAACCGATGCGTAGGACGAGTAGCCGATGAGGATCATCAGCGTCGAGAGCAGCACGAGATTGAGCACCGTGCGCCCTTTTTTATGGGTGAAATATACGCCGACGCCGAGCGCTCCCAACAGCAAGGCGTATCCTGCCCTGTGGCGTACGGCTGCGGAGCGAGCCCCGGTGAGCGAGTTAAACGCCCTGCTGACGGCTGTGATGAACGCGAAGCGGCTTAAGGCCGGGCAGGTGAACTGGCAGTCCAACATCGACCACCTTATGATGAGACTATTGGAGGAGCATACCAAATGGCGACAGTCGTTGGCGTAAGATTTAAGAACGCAGGAAAGTTGTATTATTTTGATCCCGGCAAGCTGTGGCCCGCCGCGGGCAGCTACGTAGTGGTGGAAACCGCTCGCGGGGTGGAGTATGGGCAGGTCATCACGGGCGTTCGCCAGGTGGATGACGAGCTGATTGCTTCGCCACTCAAGCAGGTGCTGCGCATCGCTACGGAGGGTGACGCTCGTCACGCTGCCGAAAATGAGGCGTTTGAAAAGGAAGCCTACCGCATTTGTCAGCACAAGATTGAGGAACACAAGCTGGATATGAAGCTGGTGGGTGTGGAACAGACCTTTGACAACGCAAAAATCCTGTTCTACTTTACGGCGAACGGCCGTGTGGATTTTCGCTCGCTGGTCAAAGATCTGGCATCGGTGTTTCAC
>OGYO01000194.1_pt1 | contig 28999 bp, 29 predicted proteins | sample 1576561 | NCBI WGS metagenome assembly OGYO01 (sample SAMEA3541507, study PRJEB24748) | human gut metagenome | biome: human gut; feature: human-associated habitat; material: faeces | place: China | collected 2012 | reverse complement strand
TCTTATACCCTGCCAAGGGCTACGGGGATTTGATAGCATTTCTTTACTAACTCTCAATTTACATAAAAAGGTGTAAAGAAAAAATACTTGACACCTATACTTTTCTATAGTATGATAGCCAAGGTGCATATCGCATGACCTATAGAAAGGCACTGGATAAGATGGACAGGATTTTGGAACAGAATCTGTTATATGATTTCTACGGTGAACTTCTCACCGAGCATCAGCAGAGAGTGTATGAGGATGCAGTATATAATGATATGTCTCTCAGTGAGATCGCGGGAGAACAGGGCATCAGCAGACAGGGCGTCCATGATCTGATCAAGCGCTGTGACCGGATCCTGCAGGATTACGAGAGCAAGCTTCATCTGGTGGAACGTTTCATGGCGGCCAAGGAGAAGATCGGTGAGATCGAACAGCTGACGGCAGAGAATGATACGGATCCCGGAGAACGGATGGAACGCATCCGGGAATTATCCAGATCCCTTTTAAAGGAATGGTAAGGAGCAGCAAATGGCATTTGAAAGTTTAACAGACAAACTCCAGAATGTTTTTAAAAACTTAAGAAGCAAGGGCCGCCTGACGGAAGAGGATGTTAAGTCCGCACTGAAGGAAGTCAAGATGGCGCTCCTGGAGGCAGATGTTAACTTCAAGGTAGTCAAGCAGTTCGTGAAGGCAGTGGAGGAACGTGCCATTGGCCAGGACGTCATGAACGGTCTGAATCCCGGACAGATGGTGATCAAGATCGTAAATGAAGAGATGGTAAATCTCATGGGCAGTGAGACCACAGAGATTGCCATGCAGCCCGGCAAAGCCATTACCGTTATCATGATGGCAGGTCTTCAGGGTGCAGGTAAGACCACCGCAACGGCCAAGATCGCCGGTAAGCTGAAGCTCAAGGGCAAGAAGCCCTTGCTGGTAGCCTGCGATATTTACCGTCCCGCAGCCATTGAACAGTTACAGATCAACGGTAAGAAGCAGGAAGTTGATGTGTTCTCCATGGGAACGGATCATAAACCTGCCGAGATTGCGAAGGAAGCCATTGCGTATGCGGAGAAAAACGGTCATAATGTAGTGATCCTCGATACTGCCGGACGACTTCATGTGGATGAAGACATGATGGCGGAATTACAGGAGATCAAGGAGACCGTGACCGTGCATCAGACACTTTTGGTAGTCGATGCCATGACCGGTCAGGATGCCGTAAATGTGGCAAAAGAATTTGATGAAAAGGTAGGCGTCGACGGTGTGATCCTGTCCAAGATGGACGGCGATACCAGAGGCGGTGCAGCACTTTCCATCAAAGCAGTCACCGGAAAGCCGATCCTTTTTGTAAGTATGGGAGAGAAATTGTCCGATTTAGAGCAGTTCTATCCCGATCGTATGGCAAGCCGTATCCTTGGTATGGGTGATGTGTTATCCCTCATTGACAAGGCACAGGCCAGCATCGATATCGATGAGGAGAAGAGCCGTGATATGGCCGGCCGCATGAAGAAAGGTAAGTTCGATTTTGAGGATTACCTGGAGAGCATGAAGCAGATGCGTAATATGGGCGGTCTGTCCAGCATCTTAGGGATGCTTCCCGGAATGGGTATCAAGGCATCGGATCTGGAAGGTGCCATTGATGAGACGCAGATGAAGCGTACGGAAGCCATCGTATTATCCATGACAAAAGAGGAACGCAGGAATCCCAAGATCCTGACCCCTCAGAGAAAACACCGTATTGCAAAAGGTGCCGGTGTGGATATTGCAACGGTGAACCGTTTTATCAAACAGTTCGAGCAGACACAGAAGATGATGAAGCAGTTTGGCGGCGGCAAAAAGGGCCGCGGCGGCATGGGTGGTATGTTCGGCGGCGGAAAATTTCCCGGTATTGGCGGCAGATTTTTCTAGCACTGTTTACTTAACTTAAGTCCGATATGAACAATCAGTTCTTATCATATAAATTATTTTATTTTTAATTAATGGAGGAAAAAGAAATGGCAGTAAAGATCAGATTAAGAAGAATGGGACAGAAGAAGGCTCCTTTTTACAGAATTATCGTAGCAGATTCCCGTTCCCCCAGAGACGGTAGATTCATCGAGGAGATCGGTACCTACGATCCTTCCACCGATCCTTCCACTTTCAAGATCAATGAAGAGCTGGCTAAGAAGTGGTTACAGAACGGTGCTCAGCCTACCGAGCAGGTTGCTAAGCTTTTCAAGGTTGCAGGAATCGAGAAATAAGTTCTAAATATCTATTCATCGGAGGTGGATTATGAAGGAACTAGTAGAAGTAGTTGCAAAGGCACTCGTTGATAATCCGGATGAAGTAGTTGTAACTGAGAAGACAGAAGGAAAAAATATCGTCCTTGAACTTCATGTAGCTGCGTCCGATATGGGTAAGGTGATCGGTAAGCAGGGACGTATTGCAAAAGCAATCCGCTCCGTTGTGAAAGCAGCATCATCCAAAGACAACACAAGAGTGGACGTTGAGATCGTTTAATTTCGAATTGAGAGATCCCTGACGTTGAGCGGAGAAACATACAGGCGTGTGTTTCTCCGTTTTTTGGCTAAAGCCGGAATGGAGTAAAACTATATGGAAGATCTGTTGCAGGTCGGCATTATCACTTCCACCCACGGGGTGAGAGGAGAAGTAAAGGTATATCCTACCACGGATGATCCCAGAAGATTCCGCAGATTAAAGGAAGTCGTTCTGGATACCGGCAAGGAAAAAATGAATCTGGAAATTGAGGGTGTCAAGTTCTTTAAGCAGTTTGTGATTTTGAAATTTAAAGGGCTGGACAACATTAATGATATAGAAAAATATCGTCAGAAGAGCCTGTACGTGACCCGCAAAAATGCAGTGCGTCTGCAAAGGGACGAGTATTTCATCGCCGATCTGATCGGACTGAAAGTGCAGGATGAAGACGGTAAGGAACTGGGCACGGTAAAAGATGTGATCGAGACCGGTGCCAATGATGTCTACGAGGTGGAAATGGCAGACGGTAAGAGCCTGCTTCTGCCCGCTATCAAACAGTGTATCCTGAATGTGGACGTGGAAAATGGCACAATGCAGGTACATGTACTGGAAGGACTGCTTGACTTATGATGAAGTTTCATATTCTGACCCTGTTCCCCGAAATGGTGCAGCAGGGGCTGGCAACCAGTATTTTAGGCCGGGCAGCGGAGAAGGATCTGATTTCCATAGATGCGGTGAATATCCGGGATTACACACAGGATAAGCACGGAAAAGTGGATGATTACACCTATGGCGGCGGGGCCGGAATGCTGATGCAGGCACAGCCGGTATATGATGCTTACCGGGTGGTGGCAGGAGACAGAAAGGTACGCTGCGTCTATCTGACACCACAGGGAGCCCCTTTTACCCAGAAAAAAGCAAGAGAACTGTCCGGGGAAGAGGAACTGGTATTGCTCTGCGGACATTATGAGGGAATCGATGAGAGAGTTCTGGAAGAGGTCGTGACGGATTATATTTCTATCGGCGATTATGTCCTCACCGGTGGGGAACTGGCAGCCATGGTCGTGGTGGACGCGGTGGCCAGACTGGTGCCCGGGGTACTCAATAACGACGAATCTGCCGAGACAGAGAGCTTCCATAACGATCTGCTGGAATATCCCCAGTATTCCCGCCCGGAGGAATGGCACGGAAAGAAAGTACCGGAGGTACTTCTGTCGGGCAATCATAAAAAGATCAATGCCTGGCGGCTGGAACAGTCCGAGAGACGGACGGGAGAACGCCGCCCGGATCTCTATGCAAAATATCAGGAAAAACAGAAAGTCATAAAAAAACTTTCCGCGAAGAAACGTATTTTTATTCATATGATGGAGACACTGTCCAGAGGATTGGGAGAAGTTCTCTATGCGGAGGGGAAAAATGTACTGATCTATCTGCCGGAGATCGGCAATGCCATGCTGAATGCGGAGGATGAGGAGCATTTGGAGAAAATGCTGCCGCTCATTCCGAAAGCCGTGTCGGGTCATAGTATCGTGACCGTGACAGACCGGTGGAATGAACGTGTCAGTGAAATTTTAGGGTATCATGGCAGTATGCTATGTTCCCAGGCGTGCTATACCAGAGGGGAACCACTTCCGGTGAGGCACAAGGACATCCGGCAGCTGACAGTGGAAGAGGTTCCTTATGTGGCGGAGCATTATCACCTGGGAGACGAGATTTATGTCCGGGAGAGGATTGCAGCAGGAGATGTCTTCGGCATCTATATCGAGGGAAAACTCTGTGGTTTTATAGGATGCCACAATGACGGCAGCATGGGAATGCTGTATGTGGAGGATGCATACCGCAGACAAGGACTTGCAGCATCCCTGGAAGGTTATCTGATCAACAAACAGAGAGAACAGGGGATGATCCCCTACGCCCATATTGTGAATGGAAATGAAGCGTCCATACAACTGCAGGAACGGTTGGGGCTGAATCTGTCGGATCCCGCGATCTGGTGGCTGTATAATTAAAAAAAACTTGCTTTTTATATGGCTTTATGGTAAAATCTGAATGTTGTGAAAACGAGATGGTCCTCTGCTACCAATAAGGGTATTAAGAACATCCATTTTATGAAGGAGGCTCATTATGAGTAACATTATCAAAGAGATCGAAGCAGAACAGTTAAAAGCAACCGTTGATCAGTTTGAAGTCGGCGATACCGTTAAGGTATACGGCAAGATCAAAGAGGGTAACCGTGAGAGAATCCAGGTATTCGAAGGCGTTGTACTGAAGAGACAGGGCGGCAGCAACAGAGAGACTTTCACTGTTAGAAAGACTTCCAACGGTATCGGCGTAGAGAAGACTTGGCCTTTACATTCTCCCAACGTAGAGAAGATCGAAGTTGTAAGAAAAGGTAAAGTAAGACGTGCTAAGCTGAATTACTTAAGAGATCGTGTTGGTAAGAAGGCAAAGGTTAAGGAATTAGTTAAATAATTACATTGACCGGAGAGGGGCAGCTGTTTCTGACAGCTGCCTTTTATATTTATTTGAAAAAGGAATACGGATATGGTACACTGAGACTTATAAACACTATGCGAGATAGGACAGAACATTGAGAAATAAGGGACTAAGTTTTTATAAAAAAAAGAAAAAGATCAGTCAGGAACTGCTCAGGGAAATTTTCAGCTGGATCTTCGGCATTGCACTGTCAGTCTTTCTGGCTGCAGTGGTGGTTATCTTTCTGGGAAAGTCCACCAGAGTTGTGGGCATGTCCATGGAACCGACACTGGAGAATGGACAGCAGATATTTATTGACCGTTTTCTGTATGTTTTATCTTCTCCGAAGGCGGGAGACGTAGTAGCATTTCTGCCGAATGGCAATGAAAATTCCCATTATTATGTCAAGCGTGTTGTGGCAGGGCCGGGAGACAAGGTAAGGATCGCGGACGGAACTCTGTATGTCAACGGGCAGGAAAGCAAATGGGTGACGGAACGGATCCTGGATGCGGGTATAGCGGAAAACGAGATCATCCTTGGGAACAAGGAGTATTTCTGCATCGGGGACAACCCGAATAACAGCGAAGACAGCAGATCCGCCAATATCGGACCGGTGGAGGAGGGCGATATGATCGGCAAAGCCTGGTTCCACTTAAAATCCGGGACGGATGGCATCGGCTTTATCAAATAGAAAGTATGGTAGGAGAATAGAAAAATGAATTATCAGTGGTATCCCGGTCATATGACCAAAGCAAGGCGTATGATGCAGGAAAATATCAAGCTGATCGATCTGGTGATTGAACTTGTAGATGCCAGAATCCCCATCAGCAGCAGAAATCCGGATATCGATGAACTGGGAAAAGGTAAATCCCGTATCATTTTGTTGAATAAATCAGATCTGGCAGATCCAGTGTGGAATAAGAAATGGGTCGAGTATTTTTCAAATCAGGGAATGGGTGTACTGGAAATCAATTCCCGTACCGGTATGGGAATCAAGTCGATCCAGGGGCTGGTACAGGAAGTCTGCAAGGAGAAGATTGAACGTGACAGAAAGCGAGGCATCGTAAATCGACCGGTACGTGCTATGGTAGTGGGAATCCCCAATGTGGGAAAATCCACTTTTATCAATTCCTTCGCGGGAAAAGCCTGCGCCAAGACGGGAAATAAACCCGGTGTGACCAAGGGAAAACAGTGGATCCGTCTGAATAAAGGACTGGAACTTCTGGATACCCCCGGTATCCTGTGGCCAAAATTCGAGGACCAGCAGGTAGGAATGCGTCTGGCATTTATCGGATCCATGAACGATGAGATCCTGATTCCGGATGAACTGGCCTGTGATCTGATCGGAGCCATCAAAGAGCTTTATCCGAAGGCTTTGCAGGAACGCTACGAGGCAGATCCTGCGGGCAAGCCCATAGAGATACTGGAAGCAGTGGCAGAGAGCCGCAAATGCTATGCAAAGGGAGAACAACTGGATCTGGGGAAAGCCGCCGGCATCCTGATCGATGATTTCCGGAGCGGCAAGCTGGGACGAATAACACTGGAGAGGATATAGACAGATGAACAGAATCATGAGAGAATTATTAAACACAGCGATCTACCTGCTCTGTGTACTGGGAGCGGTATGGCTGGTGATCACCTTTGTAGGACAGCGTACGGAAGTGGAGGGAGCCTCCATGGAGAATACCCTGCACAACGGGGATAATCTGATCGTGGATAAGTTAAGCTATCGTTTTCATGATCCGGAACGCTTTGACATCATTGTCTTCCCGTTTCAATTCCAGGACAACACCTATTATATCAAGCGTATCATCGGACTGCCGGGAGAGACGGTACAGATCATGGATGATGGCAGTATCTACATCAACGGGGAAAAGCTGGAAGAGAACTACGGCATGGAAGTCATAAAACCGGAGACCATCGGCCGGGCGGCGGAACCCATTGAACTGGGGGATGATGAATATTTTGTCATGGGAGACAACCGCAACAATTCCAGCGACAGTCGTACGGATATGGTGGGTAACATAAAAAGAGAAAATATCATCGGAAAAGCCTGGCTCCGGATCTGGCCGGTTTCTGATTTCGGTGTATTACAACATCAATAACCATAAATGGGGATAAACAAATGGAAAGTGCAGCAAAGATCAAGGAAATATTACAGGCAGCTTCAATGGAAAAGCTGCCTGAATTTATAGCAGAATATGAGAATGATCCCAGAAGCGGTGTGCAGAAGCTGGTGTCTAGCGCACAGAAAAAGATAGATGCTCTGGAAAAGGAACGTCAGCGGATCGAGAATCTGAAAAAATACGAGAAAGAATACGCACAATATATCTATATCTGCGGAATTGACGAAGTGGGAAGAGGTCCTCTGGCGGGACCGGTAGTGGCAGGTGCTGTCATTCTGCCGAAGGATTGTGATATTTTATACATTAATGATTCCAAGCAGTTATCCGAAAAAAAGAGAGAAGAGCTGTACGATGTGATCACGAAGGAAGCGGTGGCCTGGACAGTGGGCTATGCTTCTCCGGAGCGGATCGATGAGATCAATATTTTACAGGCAACCTATGAGGCCATGCGGGAGGCTGTCGGCAAACTGGATCCGGCACCGGATCTGTTGTTGAACGATGCTGTGACGATTCCCGGAGTGGAGATCCGACAGGTGCCGATCATCAAGGGCGATGCCAAGAGTATTTCTATCGGTGCGGCCAGTATTGTGGCCAAGGTGACCAGGGACCGTCTGATGGAGCAGTATGCCGATGTGTTTCCGGAGTATGATTTTGCATCCAACAAAGGGTACGGCAGTGCGGCACATATTGCGGCACTGAAGGAGTATGGACCGACTCCGATCCACAGACACAGCTTTATCAAAAATTTCGGATTTTAAGGCATTTTAGCGTGCCGGGAGAGAAAATATGAAGCTGACAGGATGGTTCTCACAGGATAAAATAGCGGATAACAGCAGAGTACAGACTCCAAATAATGCGAATACCGAACAGGTAAACCGGCAGATCCGTGCACTGGTTCCCGGGCAGACCCTCAGAGGAGAGGTGGTCTCCAGGGAGGGCAATAATGCGCAGATCCGTCTTCTGCAGGATGTCCTGGTGGATGCAAAAGTGGATGCGGATATCCGCCTGGAACTGGGGCAGAACATTACCTTTCAGGTAAAAAATAACGGGCAGACACTGAATCTGAGTCCTCTTTTTACCAATATGGCAACAGAAGGAACCGTACTGAAAGCGTTGGATATGGCATCGCTGCCGGTGAACGAGAATACGGTAGCCATGACAAAACAACTGATGGATGCGGGGCTTCCTATTGATAAGAATACGTTGCAGCAGATCTGGCATGAAAGTAATGCGTTCCCGGATGCGGAGATTATGGATCTCGTGAATCTTCACAAAGTGGAACTTCCGGTGACGGAGGAAAATATCACACAGATGGCATCCTATCGCAATCTGACACATCAGCTGACAGCAGGAATCGCAGAGACCGGAGAAAGTCTGACAAATATGCTGCAGGGGCTGGTAGAGAGCGGAGACATAGAGCAGGCCGCCACAATCTACAGTGAGGTTCTGGAACTGTTGGCTTTCGAAGATGCGGCCGGAGAGACGGTAACAGGACAACAGCGGACCGAGGGACCTCTGCCAGGGCCTGGCGTGGATGTGACAGTGACCCCGGAAGAGGCAGAACAGATGCCAGTACAGCCTTCGGCAACAGCACCGGAAGCTGTGCCGGGGCAGAAGACCATCATAGAGGAACCGACGGAGACGGCACCGGACAACGGTCAGACGATAAAAGAAAATCCCGGTGCAGAAAAAACACAGGAGGCACCACAGCTGCAGAATCTGCAGAAACTGTTAAAGCAGGGGCTGGAGACGAAAGATATTCCCTTGCTGCGCAGTATTCTCCATAATTCCAAAGTGGCAGAGCTTCCAGCAAAACTTCTGGCGGATCGTTGGAGCATAAAACCAGAGGATGTGGAATCTCCGGAGAAGGTGGAGGAACTTTACCAGAAGCTGGGAAAACAGTTGAAGGGGTTGAGTAATCTTTTGGAAGAAAACGGACAGCGTGGTTCAAGTGCTTATCAGAACGTGACGAATTTAAGCCAGAACGTGGATTTCCTGCAACAGATCAACCAGACCTATGCCTATATCCAGCTGCCGCTGCATCTACGGCAGGGAGAGCATAAGACGGGAGAACTGTTCGTATATACCAACAAGAAAAATCTTGCCAGAAAAGACGGACAGGTCAGCGCACTGCTGCATCTGGATATGGAACATCTGGGGCCACTGGATGTATATGTGGCTCTGAAGGATACCAAAGTCAGCACCAAATTTTATGTACAGAATGATGCAATCCTGGATTACCTGGAGGCTAATATGGATGTGCTGACAGAGCGGCTGCAAAAAAGAGGCTATGATTGTAAATGTGAGACAACACTGCATACCGAATTACAGCAGACGGCGCAGGCCATGACACCGCTTCTTAAGACAGAAGGAAGTGTTCCGGTAGCACAATATGCCTTTGATGTGAGAACATAGCTCATCCATAGGAAACAGACGTGACTGCTAGCAGGCAGCGGATGTTTCCTATGAGAGGAGCGGACAAACATGAGTATGCAGGACGATAGTCCGGAATACGAATGATTGTTACGATTTCGAGAGTGCGCAGCACGGAGAAAACGTATATGTTTTGTGCGGCTGAAACCATGTATGTTAAGAAGGCCATAGAGGAAACAGAATGAATGACGAGAAAAAGAAAGTAAAACAGGCCGTAGCACTGGAATACGATCCCTCGGATGAGGCACCCAGAGTCATAGCCAGCGGCAAGGGAATTCTGGCGGAGAAGATCATAGAGAAGGCCCAGGAGAGCAGTGTGCCGATCCATCGGGATGACAAGCTGGCGGATACACTGTCCCGGCTGGACATCGGCGAGATGATCCCGCCGGAGTTGTATGAAGTGGTGGCGGAGATTCTGGTATTTGTGGATGCTGTGGATCACCGCATGGTAAAGGAAAGTGTGGCAAACGGGGGAAAACATAAGGGTTGAATACCAGACAGACGGGGAATGTATATGAGCAGATGGCTGCGGACTATCTGGAGAAACAGGGAATGCGTATCCTGGAACGGAATTTCCGCAGAGGCAGGAACGGTGAGATCGACATTATCGGCAAAGACGGAAAATATCTTGTGTTTGTGGAAGTGAAATACCGTTCCGGTGATGAAAAGGGAAATGCGGCGGAGGCCGTGACAACGGCGAAACAGAGAACCATCTGCAGAGTGGCGGACTATTACCGTTATCTGCATCATTATGGGGAGGATACCTGGGTGCGCTATGATGTGGTGGCAATCCAGGGGGAGGCACTTCACTGGATTCCAAATGCTTTTCCACACCATTATAGTGCAAGGAGATAGAATAATGTATCCATTGATCAGAACAGACTGCAGAGACACAGACAGTATACAGCAGAGACAAAAAGGGGAACTGGAGTATCTGGTATTCCCGAAGCTGGAAGAGACCGGTGTGGTGGAACATCTGTTTACCACAAGGACCGGTGGTGTCAGCAACGGAATCTATTCCACTATGAACCTGAGTTTTTCCAGAGGAGATGACCTGGAATGTGTCAGAGAGAATTACAGACGGATTGGTGAAGTACTGGGAACAGACCCGGAACATATGGTGGCATCGAAACAGACCCATACCACGAATATTCATCTGGTGACGAAAGCAGATGCCGGAAATGGGATCACCAGACCATCGGTTTATGATGATATAGACGGTCTGGCTACGGATATCCCCGGAATCGCACTGGTGACTTTTTATGCAGACTGTGTTCCTCTGTATTTCGTGGATCCGGTACACAGGGCCATCGGACTGGCGCATTCCGGCTGGAGAGGAACGGTAGCGGGAATGGGAGCTTGTATGGTACGATATATGCAGGAACATTTTAACAGCCGCCCGGAGGAGCTGGTGGCGGCCATCGGACCGTCCATCTGTGTGGATTGTTATGAAGTGAGTGAAGAAGTGGCGGAACAGTTCCGGGAAGGCTTTCCGGAGGATGTGTTGCAGCCGGGCAAAGCACCGGGTAAATATCAGCTTGACCTGTGGAAAGCCAATCAGAGCATTCTGTTAAGGGCGGGGATCCAGCCGGAACATATGGCGGTAACGAACGTCTGTACCTGCCACAATCCGGAGTATCTGTTTTCCCACCGGGCAAGTCACGGACAGAGGGGAAATCTGGCAGCATTTTTAATGCTGAAGGAGTCCTGAGTTCCTGAGTGCCTGATGGGAATTAAGAAAATTTAAGAAAAAACACGAAAATATTTAAAAATATTATGTTTAAATAGAAATAACGAAAATGATGGGGAACCGGGCAGTAACGGAGAAATGAGGGAAGTATGGCAAATATTCTTGTATGTGATGATGACAGAGAGATCGTGGATGCCATCGAGATCTATCTGAGTCAGGATGGCTATAAAATATATAAAGCGTATGATGGGGAACAGGCAATTCAGATCCTGGACAAGGAGGATATCCATCTGTTGATCATGGATATCATGATGCCCCGGCTGGATGGCATACGGGCTACATTGAAGATCCGGGAATACAGCAGCATTCCCATTATTATCCTGTCGGCCAAATCGGAAGACACGGACAAGATCCTGGGGCTGAATATCGGTGCGGATGATTATATCTGCAAGCCTTTTAATCCGTTGGAACTAGTGGCGAGAGTCAAATCCAACTTGCGCAGATATACCTCCCTGGGGAGCCTGACCGGTGAGAACAAAGCAATCTACCAGGTGGGCGGACTGATCCTCAATGATGATACCAAACAGGTGACAGTGGACGATGAACCGGTAAAAATGACACCTATCGAATATAATATTTTATTACTTTTGATGAAGAACCAGGGCAGGGTATTTTCCATCAATCAGATCTATGAAAGCATCTGGAATGAGGATGCCATCGGAGCGGACAATACCGTGGCGGTACACATCCGGCATATCCGTGAAAAAATCGAGATCAATCCCAAGGAACCCCGTTATCTGAAGGTGGTATGGGGAGTAGGCTATAAGATCGACAAGGAGCAGGCATGAGACGACCTACATTGAAACGGCTGATGCTGGGACTGGTGCAGCAGACGGCGGCTTTGCTTTTGCTGGTGGCAATCGCGGCGGTTTTGTTCAATTCCTATCTGGCGGTAGACACAGCGGATGGCACAAAAGTATATGAATTATCCCCTCTGGATGCGGAAACGGAATTTGAAGATTCCGTGATTTTCCATGATCTGTTCCAGAGCTCGGTATCGGATATTATCCAGCTTATGGTGATCAAAGGACAGATGGAGACCAATGGAAGCTTTGATCCGCATAAGCATGTTGATATCACGGAATTTGCTTCAGGGAAAACCGGCGGTGCAGATTGCCCTGTAACAGCAGTTTATGAGCTGGAAGATCTGATCAAATGGGGAAAATACGGTGCGGAATATACAGATCGTATTATGAGTATGTCGGACTTCGTGAATTATTTCGGACCGATAGACCTGGAGTCGAACTTCCGCGTGGATGCGGACGGACAGCTGATGTTCGTGGCAGGCGGAGAGCAGACGGAGGAGCAGAAGGAAGCAGTCGCACAGGCAATCGAGGCAATTCCGGAGAGCCAGAGAACCGATCGGCTGGAAGACCTGGCTTTCACATACATTGTGAAAGAGAGTGTACAGGATATCCGGGTATCCAGAGAAGACGATGGTACGCTGACGGTATATTTCCCGATGCTGGTGAACCGTTATGCCACCGTAGACGGAGAGAAGCAGCTGACAGCCTGTGCGGACAACTGGATCGAATATATTGCGCTGCAGAACAATCTGGAGATGACGATCCAGACGTTGTCAGCCAACTATGAGCAGTATCAGAACTGTAATGATCTGTATAAAGAAGATGCGGGCAATCTGAAATATGCGGTCCGTATGATGACAACAGATGGAGTTAGCGGAACCTATACGAATGTATCGGAGCTTGAGAACAGTTCCGATAATAATATTACGGATTATTTTTCGGAGTACAGACGGTATCTGATCTATTATCCGGACAGTCTGGAATTTACCGGCAACACAGGAATGACTGAGGGCCAGATCTATCAGTATCTGAAAGAGTATGGTTATGTGCATCCGGATATGACTCATATCTGGATCGCAGTGGATACCAATTATCCGGTGGAGGGAGATTCCTTTTACAATGCCAATGTGGTGTTCCAGAGAATCGTTCCGAATATCTGGTATCTGATCGGCGGAGGGATCCTGCTGGCAGTATTATGGCTGCTGGTGGGTATTTATCTTACCGTAACGGCCGGCGTGGCTTACGATGAGGAGGATGAGCCGGTTCTGTACCTGAACGGTATCGATCATGTCTGGATCGAGTTCATGGCGCTTTTGCTGGTGGGATTTATCTATGGCGGAAGAATCGGATACGATTATCTGATGAATGTGGCCAATAAGGTATATCTCAGCCATTCCGAGATCCAGGGGCGGGAGATTACACGGCTGACAGCCTACGGCGTCTTTGCGCTGTATGGCTTCTGCGTAAGCTTGGGAATCAATGTTTTCTGGTACAGCCTGATCCGCAGGATCAAATCCCACAATATGTGGAGTGACAGTTTCCTGCACTGGATCGTCACAAGCTTCGGTAAGGCGGTACATTTTGTGGTTTCCCACAGAAATTCCGCCATCAGCTCACTGATCCCGTATAATCTGTTTCTACTGGTGAATCTGGCAGGAATTTTCGGAGCTTATCTGCTGCGGGGAAAAAGCACTCTGTGGGTGCTTCCGACACTGGGGGCTATTGTGTTGGACGGCATTGTGGGGGTGCTAAGGTTCAAGCAAAAAGCGGAGCAGATCGATATCGTGGAAGGAATCCGCAGGATCCGTGATGGAGAAGTGGATTATAAGCTGGATGTGGAATCTCTTCATGGGGACAACCGTGAGATGGCGGATGCAGTCAATAACATCGGAGAGGGTATCCGCAAGGCGGTAAGCACCAGCATGAAGGATGAGCAGATGAAATCGGATCTGATCACCAATGTCTCCCATGATATTAAGACACCGCTGACTTCCATTATCAATTATGTGGATCTGCTGAAACGCCTAAAGATCACGGAAGAACCGGCCAGAAGCTATATTGAGGTGCTGGACAGCAAATCCCAGAGACTGAAACAGTTGACGGATGATCTGGTGGAGGCTTCGAAAATCTCCTCCGGTAACATTGTGCTGAATCTGGAACAGTTGAACCTGACGGAACTGCTGAATCAGGCAGTGGGAGAATTCTCCGACAGAATGGAAGAGAAAAAGCTGCAGGTGATCTTTGACGGAAATGATGTGGCCGGCATGATCTATGCCGACAGCCGCAGGATGTGGAGAATCATTGAAAATCTGTTTCAGAATATCTGCAAGTATGCCCTGGAGGGAACCAGAGTCTATCTGGAGATGCAGGTAAAGGACGGAAGAGTCATCGCTTCTCTGAAAAATATTTCCGACCGGCCCATGAATCTCAAGGGTGAGGAACTGTCAGAGAGATTTATCCGGGGAGATGCTTCCCGTACTACCGAGGGAAGTGGTCTGGGTCTGTATATTGCGAAAAATCTGACCAAGGCACAGCACGGAGAATTCCAGATTCAGCTGGATGGAGATCTGTTTAAGATTATATTGGATTTCCCGGAATACCATAAGCCGGAAGAACCCGCCACTGAGCAGCTGAAGGAGACCGTGTCGAAAGAGGTTTAGAAATGGCGAAATAAGAAATACTGAAATAAGCAATATAACTGAAAAACGCAGAAACCATAACGGCTTCTGTGTTTTTTTATGCGTTGTCAGATCTGTTGGAAATTAAAAATGAAATTCGCTCATTTCCGTACGATTGTTGTAGGCTTCTACGATACCGTGGATCTTTTCGGTGGTAGCCATGACATTGGACAGAGAAGCGTCATGGTTCATAAAGTCGATCAGGGAAGCAATGAACTTGCTCATATCGGCTTCCACGAAATAAGGTCTGGTGTAGATCTCAGGCGGTAGATAGGTAAGATTCGTAGTAATGACCTTATCGAAATCACCATGCTCGTAAGCAGCGTCGAAATTCTTCAGACCGTCGGTGAACAAGCCGAAAGTACAGCAGATATATACGCGTCTGGCTTTCATGGCCTTTAACTGTTTTGCGGTATCCAGCATACTTCCACCGGAGGAGATCATGTCATCGATGATGATGATATCCTTACCTTCAATATTGTCACCTAAGAATTCGTGAGCCACGATAGGGTTCTTACCGTTGACGATGGTGGAATAGTCACGTCTCTTGTAGAACATACCGGTATCGACACCCAGAACGCTGGCAAAATAAATGGCACGATCCAGAGCTCCTTCATCCGGGCTGATGACTAACAGGTGATCCTTGTCCACGATCATATCATCTTCGGAATTTAACAAGGACTTGATGAACTGGTAAGGGGTGGTAAAATTATCAAATCCGTTCAGCGGAGTGGAGTTCTGTACTCTGGGATCATGGGCATCAAAAGTGATGAAGTTATCAATTCCCATATCCCGTAACTCTTCCAGTGCATAAGCACAGTCCAGGGATTCTCTGCCGCTGCGGCGATGCTGTCTGCCTTCATAGAGGAAAGGCATGATGACGTTGATACGTCTGGCCTTGCCGTTGCAGGCGGCGATGACACGCTTCAGATCCTGATAGTGGTCATCAGGAGACATGTGGTTGGTATAGCCGTTCATGTTGTAAGTAATACTATGATTGCATACATCGGTGAGAATGAACAGATCCTTACCGCGGATGGTCTCGCTGATCTGCGCTTTGGCTTCACCGCTTCCGAAACGGGGCACATCCACGTCTACGAGATAGTTGCTCTCGATATAGCCGTGAAAGGCAGGATCGTTTTTCACTTTGTCATTATGGATACTCTTACGGAATTCTACCATGTAGTCATTGATGCGGCGTCCCATTTTTTCTGCGGAAGGCAGAGCGATGATCTTCAAAGGAGCCACGGGCATGGCATTTTCCAGTTCGTGTAAATTAGGCATGATGTCCCTCCTGGACGAGCTTTATTGTTCGTAAAAATATGCAGAGCCTCATTCGCAAAAGCGCATCTTCGATGCTTAATTTTTGCGGAACTATTCTGAATATAACAATTAATTTATAACATTATGCTAGTGACACGTCAAGGAATTTCTTGTACAATGGATAGGAGAAAGATGGTTAGGTGAATTAGAATGAAGAAAAAAGAACATATTGTAAAAACAGTAAAGCCGGGAAGCATCGCGGAGGAACTGGAGATCGCTCCCGGAGATAAAGTACTGGCCATAGATAATACAGAGATCGAAGACATTTTTGATTATCAGTTTCTGACACAGGATACTTATATTGAGATGCTGGTAGAGAAGCCGGACGGAGAGCAGTGGCTCTTAGAGATCGACAAGGAATTTGATGAGGATATGGGCATCGAATTTGAGAACGGTCTGATGGACGAATACCGTCATTGCCATAACAAATGCATTTTCTGCTTTATCGATCAGATGCCGAAGGGCATGCGTGATACTCTTTATTTTAAGGATGATGATTCCCGATTATCTTTTTTGCAGGGAAATTATGTGACGCTGACCAATATGTCGGATCATGATATTGACCGGATCTGCAGATACCATTTATCTCCGATCAATATCTCCTTCCAGACCATGAATCCGGAACTGCGCTGCAAAATGCTGAACAACCGTTTTGCGGGGGATGCCCTGAAAAAGGTGGACATCCTCAATGCCGCCGGAATCCGTATGAATGGACAAATCGTGCTCTGCAAGGGCGTAAACGATGGCAAGGAACTGGAATACAGCATCCGGAAGCTGATGGAATATCTGCCAAATGTGGAAAGTGTCTCGGTGGTGCCGGTAGGATTATCCAGGTACCGGGAGGGATTATATCCGTTAGAGCCGTTTAATGCGCAGGATGCCGGTGAGATCATTGATCTGATCGAGAAATACCAGAAGATCTGCATGGAAAAATATGGGACACACTTTATCCAGGCCAGTGATGAATGGTACATTCTGGCGGGCAGAGAGGTGCCGGAAGAGGAACGTTACGACGGATATCTGCAGTTGGAGAACGGTGTTGGAATGATCCGCCTGCTATTGGATGAATTCCACGACGGACTGAAGAGGCGTACCGCAGAAAAGGAAGCGGGAAAAAAGCCATCCTGGGAAGGCACCAGAGAGATCTCTCTGGCTACAGGAAGACTGGCGTTTCCTTATTTAAAGAAGATGTCGGAAGAAATGATGTCGGAATACCCCGGCCTGCAGATACATGTCTATGAGGTCATCAATGAATTTTTCGGAGAGCTGATCACGGTGTCCGGACTTCTGACGGGACAGGATATCGTAAAGCAGTTAAAGGACAAAAATCTGGGAGAAGCATTGTATCTTCCCCGGAATGTACTCAGAAGCGGAGCGGATCTGTTCCTGGATGATTATACGCTGGCAGACGTGGAGGGGGCTTTACAAGTGCCCGTGAATATTGTAAAATCAAGCGGATATGATCTTGTGGATGCCCTGCTTGGAGAAGATACATCTGAATAGATTTTAAGATGGTAAATAAGAAACGGAGGAAATTATGGCAAAGAGAAAAACCAAGCCCATCGTTGCGGTGGTGGGACGCCCGAATGTCGGTAAGTCCACCCTGTTCAATGCACTGGCTGGCGAAAATATATCTATTGTGAAAGATACACCCGGTATTACCAGAGACCGTATCTATGCGGATATCCACTGGCTGGATATGACATTTACCCTGATCGACACAGGAGGTATCGAGCCGGACAGCAAGGACGTGATCCTGTCCCAGATGCGGGAACAGGCAGAGATCGCTATGGAGACTGCAGACGTGATCATTTTCCTGGTGGATGTAAAGCAGGGACTGGTGGATGCGGATTCCAAGGTGGCAGACATGCTGCGCCGTTCCCACAAGCCCGTGGTACTGGTGGTCAATAAGGTGGACAGTTTCCAGAAGTATATGGCGGATGTCTACGAATTCTACAATCTGGGTATTGGCGATCCCCATCCGATCTCTGCGGTGAATCGTCTGGGAATCGGTGACATGCTGGAGGCCGTAACGGAATATTTTGATAAGGAACAGGCAGAGGAAGAAGAGGATGACCGCACCCGTGTGGCCATCGTCGGAAAGCCCAATGTCGGCAAGTCTTCCCTGATCAACAAACTGCTGGGTGAGAACCGTCTGATCGTTTCTGATATCGCGGGTACCACCAGAGATGCGGTGGATACCGAGATCACTTATAACGGCAAAGAATATGTCTTCATTGATACTGCCGGTCTTCGCCGGAAGAACAAGATCAAGGAAGAACTGGAGCGTTATATGATCGTCCGTACCGTCAGTGCCGTGGAGCGTGCCGAGGTGGTGGTATTGATGATCGATGCAGAGGAAGGTGTTACGGAGCAGGATGCGAAGATCGCCGGAATCGCCCATGAGAGAGGCAAGGCTACGATCATTGTGGTGAACAAATGGGATGCCATCGAAAAGGATGACAAGACCATTTATAAATTTACCGAAAAGGTGCGTAATACCTTGTCCTTCATGCCTTATGCGGAGCTTCTGTTCGTCTCTGCGAAGACGGGACAGAGACTGCCCAAGCTGTTCGAGACCATCGACATCGTCAGCGAGAACCACGCCATGCGTGTGGCTACCGGTGTACTGAATGAGATCATGGCTGAGGCTGTGGCCATGCAGCAGCCTCCTTCCGATAAGGGTAAGAGACTCAGACTGTATTACATTACCCAGGTAGCGGTAAAGCCCCCTACCTTTGTGATCTTTGTAAATGATAAGGAGCTGATGCATTTCTCCTATACCAGATATATTGAGAATCAGATCCGGGAGACCTTTGGCTTCAAGGGAACCCCTCTCCGGTTTATTATCAGAGAACGAAAGGAAAAAGATCAATAATGGAACGTGTTATCTGTTTACTCATCGGCTATATATTCGGACTGTTTCAGACCGCATACTTTTACGGGAAGGCAAAAGGAATCGATATCCGTAAGTACGGAAGCGGCAATGCCGGTACCACCAATGCCCTGAGAGTGCTGGGAACCAAGGCAGGACTGATCGTACTGGCGGGAGACTGCTTAAAGTGTATCATTGCTGTGTGCATCACCAGAGCCTTATTCAGTACCGGACATCCGGAGAATATTTATCTGCTGTGCCTGTACACCGGTGCAGGAGCTGTCATCGGACATAACTTCCCATTTTACATGGGATTTAAGGGAGGAAAAGGAATCGCTGCCACTGCAGGTCTGATTCTTTCGTTCCATCCTTATTTTATCGTGATGGGTGTGGTATTGTTTTTCGGCACTTTCCTGACCACACATTATGTTTCACTGGGATCATTGCTTGTATATGCCGGATTTATGATCCAGATGGTAGTCTGCGGACAGATGGGACTGTTCGGTGCCATGCCACAGTCACAGCTGTATGAAATGTATGCCATCACTGCATTTCTTACGGTTATGGCTTACTGGAAGCACAGACAGAACATTGTGCGTCTGATCCACGGGAACGAGAGGAAGACCTATCTGTTCAAGAAAAAGGCTGCAGAAGAGCAGACGGAAATATCCGGGGAGGACAAATAAGCTATGGCAAAAGTATGTATATTGGGTGGCGGAAGCTGGGGCATCGGCCTGTCAGTGGTATTACATAAAAACGGACATGAGGTGACGGTATGGTCTGCGGTTCCCGCAGAGATTCAGATGCTTCAGGAGAAGCATGAGCACAAGATGCTGCCGGGAGTAAAGCTTCCGGAGGATATGATCTTTACGACGGATGATAAATCTGCGATCGAGGGTAAGGACCTGTTGGTCATGGCAGTGGCAAGCTCCTATACCAGAAGCACAGCACACCGCATCAGCCCGCTGGTGGCACAGGGACAGAAAATTGTCAGTGTCTCCAAGGGAATCGAGGAGCACACCCTGATGACCCAGGCGCAGATCATCGAAGATGAGATTCCGCAGGCACAGGTAGCGGTGCTGTCCGGACCTACCCATGCGGAGGAAGTCAGCCGTGGGATTCCTACAACGATCGTAGCGGGTTCTAAGAGCAAAAGCTGCGCGGAATATGTGCAGAATCTGTTTATGAACGAAGTGTTCCGTGTCTATACCAGCCCGGATGTACTGGGTATTGAACTGGGCGGTGCCCTGAAAAACGTGGTAGCGCTGGCTGCCGGTATTGCCGACGGACTGGGCTACGGAGACAATACGAAGGCAGCTCTGATCACCAGAGGTATTACTGAGATCGCAAGACTTGGTACTGCCATGGGTGGTAATTTCGAGACCTTCTGCGGTCTGACCGGTATCGGAGATCTGATCGTGACCTGCGCCAGCATGCATTCCCGTAACCGTCGTGCCGGTATCCTGATCGGGCAGGGCAAGACCTACGAGGAAGCCATGAAGGAAGTACAGATGGTGGTAGAGGGCGTGTATTCCGCCAAGGCTGCCATGGAACTGTCGAAAAAATATGATGTTCAGCTACCTATTATCGAGCAGGTAAATGAAGTGCTCTTTGACGGTAAGCCTGCGGATCAGGCGGTAAAAGAACTGATGCTTCGTGACAAGAAGCTGGAAGTATCCCACCTGCCCTGGCCGGAAGAATAGACCCGGAGGCGGCTCCTGCCAGCAGCAAAATTTTAAGTGTTGACAGAAAAACGCAGACTAGCTATAATAAGGTCATGTTTAGCGCAAACATAGGATAAGAAGAATGCAATGAAGGGAAGAAGTACTGTTCCTCCACTTCTGACAGAGAGCAGCCGGTCGGTGAGAGGCGCACAGAAGCAGAGCAGGAATACATCCCGGAGCAGCCGGTGGAAAGAGAAGGATCAGTAGATTTTATCAGAGGATCCCGAACGAGTAGATCAGGACGGCAGGCACCGATATCGGCCGGAGTATTGATAGATACTTACTGAGCTGTCAGATGTGAGTCTGGCGGGAACATTAGGTGGTAACACGAGTGATTAAGCTCGTCCTTTTGAACAAAGGGGCGGGCTTTTTTAGTGTCTTTCGAGCCGGTTCCCGGGAAGTGTATAAAGACATGTGGAATAAAACAAGTCAGTAAAGGAGAAAAAGAAAATGACAGTATTTGACGAATTGAAAGCAAGAGGACTGTTGGCACAGCTGACAGATGAAGAGGAGATCAAGGAACTGATCAATAACGGAAAAGCTACCTTCTACATTGGTTTTGACCCCACCGCAGACAGTCTTCATGTAGGACACTTCATGGCACTGTGCCTGATGAAGAGAATGCAGATGGCAGGTAACAAGCCGATCGCGCTGATCGGCGGTGGTACTGCAATGATTGGTGATCCTTCTGGCAGAAGTGACATGCGTACCATGATGACCAAGGAGACCATTCAGCATAATGTAGACTGTTTCAAGAAACAGATGAGCCGTTTTATTGATTTCAGCGATGGTAAGGCACTGATGGTCAATAATGCGGACTGGCTGCTGAACCTGAACTATGTGGAACTGTTAAGAGATGTGGGAGCACATTTCAGTGTTAACCGTATGTTGACTGCAGAGTGTTACAAGCAGAGAATGGAGAAGGGCTTAAGTTTTCTGGAATTCAACTACATGATCATGCAGAGCTTTGACTTCCTGACCTTATATCAGAAATACGGATGTAACATGCAGTTTGGCGGAGATGACCAGTGGAGCAACATGCTGGGTGGTACGGAACTGATCCGCAGAAAGCTGGGCAAGGATGCTTACGCCATGACCATCACCCTGCTGTTGAATTCCGAGGGCAAGAAGATGGGTAAGACCCAGAAGGGCGCCGTATGGCTGGATCCCAACAAGACTACACCTTTCGAGTTCTACCAGTACTGGAGAAATGTATCGGACGCTGATGTCCTGAAGTGCCTGCGCATGCTGACCTTCCTGCCTCTGGAGCAGATCGATGAGATGGACAAATGGGAAGGAAGCCAGTTAAATCAGGCGAAAGAAATTCTGGCATACGAACTGACCAATCTGGTACATGGCGAGGAAGAGGCTAAGAAGGCACAGGAGAGTGCAAGAGCACTGTTTACCGGCGGCAACGCCGCAGAAATGCCTACCAGTGAGCTGACAGAGGCAGACTTTACCGATGGTAAGATTGATATTCTCGGTGTTCTGGTGAAATCCGGACTGTCCGCATCCCGCGGTGAAGCAAGACGTGCCGTAGAACAGGGCGGTGTTGTCGTAGCGGATGAAAAGGTTACAGATGTGAAGACCGCTTACGATCCCGAGCAGTTTGACGGAGAGGGTCTGGTAGTCCGCAGAGGTAAGAAGAACTTCAAGAGAGTCGTTATGAGCAAATAAATACAGGATTCTTCAGACAGGATCTTCCGTGAAATACGGAGGGTCCTGTTTTTATTTTACAAGCAAATCTCCTTTGGAGAACCGTAGAATTGATACATGCCTATTTTATTCTGGACGAAACTGAGACTTGAACGGATATAGTTGATCATTTTCTGCAAAAAACAGTTACTTTCTGCAAAAGATATTGTTTGTAATGAAAAAAATATTACTATTTAGATAAAGAGATATATAAATATTAAAGTGTTTTGCAAAAAGTCATGAGTAGGCGGATGTGTTGCAGAGTTTATTTATGCAGAGGGAAATATTGATGAAATTGATATTTATAAGTATACGCCATACACATGTGCCAGTAATGAAAGCACTCATTCAGCCAATGTTCTATTTTTAGAAATTTATAATGGAAAAATGTTATCGAATTTTCCGTTATAGTTAGTAATAATGACAGGAGACAAAAATGTCTAAAAAATATTTGCTGATCAGCATTGGAATTATTGTAATAGTTATTTTTAGTATATGCATAAAGTGTGGGAAAAATGATTTGCCAACGACCTCTATGATGGACGCCGAAAGAATTTTGCAAGAGTACTTGAAAAGTGCTAATCAATGGGAAGAAGAGTATAGTCTTGAACCAACCGATCCGGTTGTTGGTGAAATTGATAATAATGAAGTGTATAGATTCGAAGTAAGATATAAAGAAAATGTTGAGGAGGTTGGAAGCAGACTGATTAATAACTATGCAATAACGATGGATGGAAAGACTATTTTTTTGTATGATCCCGCAAACGATCAGTGGATTATTCAAAAATGAATATAAGCAGATAATAATGAAGACTGAAAACATATCTATGGTTTTCAGCCTTCATTTTATTATCAAAAATTAATATAATGTAATTTTCAACTTCCTGTGATAAATATTTGAGTTCTTCCAAGCTATTGATTTTGAATTTCAGTGGTACTAATATGACATTACAGAGTGCAAAAATGATATATCAAGCTTGCTATTCTGACTTATATCAAATAATTGGAAAGTATAGATAGTCTTATTCTAAAGAATTTCTTATTTGTTTTCAAAATAATTATTGTAGCATAAACGAAAAACAGACGATATTGCCACCCATATAGTAAAAAAGTAAGGGAAAGGGGAAATTATGTTACGAATAGCAATATGTGATGATGAAAAGTTGTTTAGAGAAAATATTAAAAAATATGTATTAAAATATTTATCCGAAAAGGATATTTCATCCGAAATTGATATGTTTAATTCGGGGAAAGAATTACTTGGCTTGGGGACAGATTTACTTGGCTATAATATTATTTTTCTCGACATTAATATGGATGAGATAGATGGAATTATGACTGCACACAAAATTAGAGAGTATAGTATGGATATATATATTGTATTTGTAACTGCTTACGTAAATTATTCATTAGAAGGTTATAAGGTAGATGCGACAAGATATTTATTGAAGAATACTATTAATTTTGATGAGTCTATATATGAGTGTATGGACACAATTTTACATAAAATGAATTACATTGTATTAAAAAAGTATTTTAAATTTAACGAATGTGAAAAAAATGTACAGGTTGATAGGATACTATATATAGAAAGCAGATTGCATAAACTTGAGTTTCATATTATGGAAGATAAGGTTTTGATATATACATTGTATGCAACATTAAATGATATGGAAAGGGAAATGATGGAATATAAATTTATAAGGATTCATCAGAGTTTTCTGGTAAATCTAAAACATATAAAGAGTATTACAGGCTATAGTGTAATACTGAATAACAATCAGAAACTTGTTGTACCAAGAGCAAGGTATAAGGATGTTAAAAGTGCATTTATTGCATATAAAGGAGAAGTGTAATTTATGTTTACATATTTTTTTAGTTTAGCAATAATTGCATTTGAAGTTATTTGCTGCAAAATATTTTTTGAAAGTTTTTGCGATAGCTCTGGGGAAAATAGAAAGTATAAAAGAACAATATTATTAGTTTTGTTGATTGCAATTTATTATATATGCGGGTTTACATTATCAAAATGGATTGTCCTTAAGCAACTATGTGCAATAATGTCAACTGCTATTATCATGCGATTCTATTTTGAAATAAGCTTAGTAAAGTCTGCGGTATTTGCAATATTATATCAAGGATTATTGATGTTAGTGGATTATTTAGTTTATGCAGGAAATAGTGCAATCGTATCCAGAGAGGGAATAGTAACTCAAGAATATGCACTTGAGGGGAATTTAATTATTATTTTTAGTAAAGTTATTTCTTTTCTTTGCATCATACTAATAAAAAAACAATTTGGCAAAAAGTCAACAGAAGTACTGACAGACGCCGAATGGACAAAGTTCCTTTTTTTTCCTGTATTTACTATTATTACAATAATTACATTACTAATGGAATTTCAATATACTGAAAATGAAATGCAAGCAAATGCTTTATATTCTATTTCGTTTGGAATGGTGGTAATGAATGTATTTGTATATTATTTAATTAATGATATAGTCATTCGGGATGCAAAGCTGCATGAAAAGGAAATGCTTGAATTGCAGGTTAAAAATCAGATTCAGATGTATCGATCTGTTTCGGAAAACTTTGACATACAAAAAAGAAAATCGCACGAATTTAAAAATCAAATATTGTGTATAGAAGCGTTGCTCAAAGACAAAGAATATGATCGGGCAGTAGATTATGTTAGTAAAATCAGTAAGGGCTTTTTCAAAGAGCGAAATGCAATAAACACGAATCAAGTAGTAGTAAATGCAATTTTAAATACAAAATATGAAGAAGCTATTAACAAGCATATAGTCTTTGTCTTTAAAGTTAATGATTTATCTAACATAAAAATGGAAGATGAAGATTTGGTTGTGATTTTGGCTAATCTGTTAAACAATGCAATTGAAGCCTGCGAAAATTGCATTGGTAAAAAAGTAATTAAGTTCAAGTTTATGATGGAAGAACAGATGATAATTTTATCAGTAAAAAATACATGTAATCAAATGATTATATATCATAATAATGAAATCGCTACTACTAAAATGATAAATCAGGATGAGCATGGTGTAGGAATAAAAAACATTATAAGAATTGTGGAAAAATATAATGGGGAATATGTAATTCAAAATGATGAAGATCAATTTTACTTTTCTATTATTATACCTTTATGAAGAAAAAACATTAGGTAATCAAAGGGATATTATTGAGTCCTATTAATTAGAAGGTGATTCAAGGAGGAGATTTGTTGTCAATTTCTGCAATAAATGTTCACTTTCTGCAGAAATGATTGAACAGGCAAAAAAATTTGATATGATTTTATAAAAGGGGGCATAGATGTGGTTGAAATGATAGGCGGCTCCATAGTAGATGAGATGGAAAAAGACAATTTATTTGAAAAGGAAAAGGAAATGAAAGAACATTATGTATATGCATTGACACAATTCGGGCAATTCATTTTGCATTGCAATTCTTCATCAGCCTAAAAGACCTAAAAAATAAAAAGGCATTAAATAACAATTTATTAAGACAATTATTTTGAATAGATATTTAAGTGATTGTCCATACATAAGGTTGGTACTATTTAATGAAAAAGATATCTATATTGTGCTGAATGAGCACAATATAGATATTTTTTTATAGATATTTTTCTTGCTTTTACGGAGCCGGTATGGTTTAATATGGTTAGTGTGTTAAAAAAATATCAAAAGGCGGTAATGTGATATGAGCAGCATGAGAGGGATCGATACTCCGGTAAGACAGCGGAGAAGAAGGGTATTTAAGGAAGTGGCTAATCTGGCTTACAATTCCACAAATCTGAAGGATGATATGGAGGCGCTGCCTTATAAGATCGTAGACTATGAAGAGTCGGAGTTTTGGGAGAGCGTCTATCGTGACAGAGCGATCATCCGTGAGCGCATCCGTCTGGCCATGGGTATGAGCTTACGCCCGGAGAATCGTGAACATCCCGGCCATCTGACCCAGGGTCTGGAGGAGAGTAATATTGATGAAAAATATTACGAACCCCCTCTGATGCAGGTCATTCCGTCGGCGTGTAATGCCTGCCCGGAGAACCGTTACGAGGTGACCAGCTCCTGCATGGGGTGCCTGGCACATCCCTGCCAGAGTGTCTGCCCCAAGGGTGCGATTTCCATGAAGAATGGGAAATCTGTCATTGATCAGGAAAAATGCATCAAGTGCGGAAAGTGTCGTGAAATCTGCCCTTATGATGCGATTTGTCACAAAGAGCGTCCCTGTAAGGCTGCCTGCGGTATTGGAGCTATTACATCTGACCATGTGGGAAGAGCCGTGATCGACAATGAGAAATGTGTATCCTGCGGTCAGTGTATGGTAAGCTGTCCTTTTGGAGCGATTGCTGACAAGTCTCAGATCTTCCAGCTGATCCGTGCCATGCAGTCCGGCCGGAAGATCATAGCCCAGGTAGCACCTGCATTTGCCGGACAGTTTGGCCCGAAGGTGACACCTGAGATGTTCAAGACAGCGTTGAAGGAATTGGGGTTTGCGGATGTCTATGAGACAGCGTTGGGCGCTGACATGGGATGTATGGCGGAAGCGGAGCACTACGTGAAGGAGGTTGCTACCGGTAAGCAGCAGTTTGCCCTGACCTCCTGTTGTCCTTCCTGGTCTGTAATGGCGAAGAATCTGTTCCCTGAGACCATTGATAAGATCAGTAATGAATTAACCCCTATGGTTGCAACGGCCCGTCTGATCAAACAGGAACATCCGGATGCATCCGTAGTATTCATTGGCCCTTGCGCTTCCAAGAAGCTGGAAGCCAGCAGACGTACCGTTCGTTCCGATGTAGACTTTGTTATCACTTTTGAGGAACTGACCGGTATGTTCGAAGCTAAGGGAATCCTGTTGGATGAGATCAAGGCCATGGATGAGATGAAGGATGCTACCGCTGCCGGAAGAGGTTACGGCGTGGCAGGTGGCGTTGCCAATGCTATCAAGGAGTGTATCGAAAAGTATTATCCGGGAACACCGGTGAACATTCAGCATGCGGAAAGTCTGGCAGAATGTAAGAAAGCCCTGCTCCTTGCCAAGGCCGGCAAGATGAACGGCTGCCTGATCGAGGGCATGGCCTGCCCCGGAGGCTGTATCGCCGGAGCCGGCACCAACATCGCCATCCCCGTAGCTGCCAGAGCCGTGGACAAGTTCAAGAACGAAGCTGAGAAGAAAGTGCCTGATGAAAGTGTGGATCAGGAAATGGTGGAACTGGAAAAAGAATAAACACTGCAACAGAACAGATATATCCCGAAAACGAAACCGTCACATTACCGTGGCGGTTTTGTTGCGCGCATAGAGATAAAATTAGAGAAACTATTCAGAATAGTTACAAATGGCATATTGTTATTTCGGGAAAGATACTATAAAATAGCGTGGAGAACTTTTAGGAGAAACTATTTTATGAACATTCAGGACAGTATTATATTTTTCATGGAAATCTTAGGAACCATCGCTTTTGCAGCATCAGGTGCCATGGTGGGGATCCGGAAACGGATGGATATTTTCGGCATCTGTGTGCTGGGCGTGGTGACGGCTGTAGGCGGTGGTATGACCAGAGACGTGATCCTTGGGAAATTACCTTCGGCACTGGAGAAACCGGTATATGTCGGTGTCTCGGTGGCTACAGCACTGGCTATTTTTATACTGCTTTATATCAAACAGGATCTTTTGAGCGGCAGACTGGGAACCTTTTATGACAAAGCGATGTTAGGCATGGACTCTGTAGGACTGGGAATTTTTACTTCCCTGGGTGTGATGTCTGGCATCGACAACGGCTATCCGGACAATACCTTTTTGCTGGTATTTATCGGCATGCTCACCGGCGTGGGCGGCGGTCTGATGCGTGACATGATGGCGGGAGAGGAACCGTATATTTTCGTAAAGCATATTTACCCAATTTTGAACGTAAAAAGGCAATTGTACAATTGCAGGCTATTATTCCGGATTATAATGCAGAGATTGATAAAGAGGGCAAAATCATCAATGAAAACACAGAGGCACTTGACCGATATAATGCCGTATTAGCAACCAATATCGAATTAAAAGAGGCTGCCGACGAACTGGATAAGCACCGGATCAACCTGATGCGCCTTCAAAAATCCCCGGCATTGAGTGACAATTCACCGATGGGGTCGATGGCTCGCGAGGATGTTCGCAACAAGATTTCCCAAGAAGAAGAGATTGTTGAATCTTTAACTGCACGTTATAAGAAACTGGTACAAGAAAAATGGAAAGCATTGAATCCGAACACTCCTAAAAACAATCCCACCGGAGGCAATGACGGTGGAAAATGTCCGATATGTGGAAACAAACCTTGTACCTGCGATAAAAACAACACTTCCAAAGACAAGTTCGCCCAAGCTGAAGCCGACTACTACCGACGTATCGCTGACATCAAACGGAAGTACCTCGCTGACGATAAGATGACCCAGGAAGAATACAACAAGCAGATGCGGGATGCAGAAATACAACTGCTCAACGATAAGCTGAAGGTCAAGGGGCTTGAGCCTTCAGAGATTCAACGTATCAATGACCAAATACTTGATGCGGAAATAAAGGCGCGTGATGAATTGCGCAGGCTTGATGAACAGTCTGCCAAGGATGAAGAGAAACGCCGTAAGGAGCAGGCAGAAG
>OGYO01000181.1_pt1 | contig 29778 bp, 19 predicted proteins | sample 1576561 | NCBI WGS metagenome assembly OGYO01 (sample SAMEA3541507, study PRJEB24748) | human gut metagenome | biome: human gut; feature: human-associated habitat; material: faeces | place: China | collected 2012 | reverse complement strand
TGCGGGAAGCGCCCTTGCCCTGTGTGCTGTACGAAGTGCCGCGCCGGAGTCGGCGCGTCAGCCCCCGGCAGGAAAAATTATTAGTAAATTTGACTTTCACAGACGCAGACAGGGGGCTTTCCGCTCGCCCCTGCATCCCTTCGGTTCGTTTCTGCCGAAGCAATCAACAATCCCGTGGGACGGCAAGACCCAATCCGCGACGTGGTCAGCGCGTCAGCCCCCGGCAGAAAAAATTTTCAACAAATATGGCTTTCACCGATACAGTCAGGAACTTTTCCGCGGGGAAAACATTCGGTGCGGCCCGAACTGCCGTGTACGCTAGTGGCTGCTCCTGAACATTTTCCCCTTCAAAAACGAACGCCCCGCAAGACTCGAATTTTCCTTCAACACCGTAGGTACATCAACCTCCCTTTTCCTCCTTCTTTTGGCACGTGTGCTTCGCACGCTATCGGCCACAATAGTGTTAGCCAATCTGCCGCCGGGAGGGAAAAGCATGACCAGAACCCAAGCATCCCTGAGCGTTATCGCCGTGACTCTGGCAACGGTGACGACGCTTTTTCTTTTGCCCTATACGCCTAAAATCCCGGTGCAGACCGCTATTGTCCGCCGGGGAGAATGGACGAAAACGACCCTTGCGGAGGGCGTGGTACAGTACCGGCAACAGCAGCCCGCCGTCTGTCTGCAAGGGGGCGTGCTGCGACGAGTCTGCGCGCAGGAAGGTGAAAACGTCCGGAAGGGTCAACTTTTGTTCGCCTTGGATACCAGTCAGGAGGAAGCGGCGTTGGAACGCCTGAGCGCAAGCCGCCATGCGATGGAGGAAGCCGTGTCGGCCTTTGGACAGGAGGCGATCCTGTGGAAGCTGTCGGAACAGCTGGAATTGGAAAGTCAGGAGGCGACGCTGAAACAATCGATCGCCCTCAAGCAGATAAGGGCGGAACAGGATGGCGTGATGGGCCCGGTGTACCGGCAGGAGGGGGAACTGCTGAACGCCGGAGAACTGCTGGCGATCGTCCATAGTGCCGAGAAAAATGTGGCGGCAGTTTGCCGAACCACAATCGTTTCGAAAATCGGCACAGGCGCTGAAGCCACGATCATGGACTCGAAAGGACAGGCCGTTGGGGAAGCCCGCCTGACCGCTATCGGCGCGCCGGAAACGGACACATCTACCGGGCAAAGCATCCAGCGGCTTGTTTTTGACCCGGAACATGCTGTGCCGGGTGGTGAAGTTCTTTATTTCGTCGGTCATGAGCGACGATATCGGCATATCTGTTACGGATTTCGATGAAAGCAGCGCCATGAAGCCCGTGCTGGATATGCTGGGCGTACAGTTCGACCAGATCATGGAGGGGTGCGGGTTCAAACGCAAGGCGCGCGAGGTGATACGCAATTCCGCCGTGGACGGGGACGGCTGCCTTTGGCTGGCGGAAAACGGTACGGCGATTCATTATGCGCTGGAGGAGCCGGACTGCGCCGGGCAGATGGTGCAGGTGCCGGAAGAACTGCTGGGCAAGAGGGTGATCCTGAACCCGGAGGAAAGCCGTCTGACACCCGGCTGCCCCATTAAGGAGGCGCCGAAGCAGTGAAATGGCGCGACCAATGGCAGCTCAGCTTCCGCAACATTTTTGCCGCGCCGGTGCGCTCGCTGCTGACCGTGCTGGGAATGTCCATCGGCATCGGGGCGATTCTGGCGGTGTTGACGCTGGGCACGGCGGGACGGAACCAGGTCAGGGCAGAAATGACCCGGCTGGGCATTGACCGGGTGTGGCTGACCGCCGCCCGTCAGGAGGAACCGCTGATGCGCGGCGACGGCGCACTGCTGAAACGGGAATTGAAGGTCGCTGCGGCGGAGCAGCTGACCGTCCCGGTCAAAATCGCCGTGGGGGAAAAGGAAAGCGAGACGTTGCTGGTCGGCTGCAACTTGGTCTGTCTGCAAATGGCGGGTTCCGCCGTGACACTGGGGAAGATGATCCCTGTACAGGAATGGAAACAGGGCGGCAATGGGATCCTGCTGGGCGAAACACTGGCCGCAGAGCTGGGCGGCGGCCCGGGGACACTGGTTTCTGCCGGAGGAATGCTGTTTCGCTGCGCGGGCGTTCTTCGGATGGAGGATCGTGCCTCCGGACTGGACTGGAACCGCGCCGCCTTTGTTCCGCTGGAAACGCTTTCGGACAGTGTTGGGAGCAGTCTTTCCCAAATTACCCTTTTGACGGACGACCGGCTCACGCCCGACGAGCTGGCCCGGAATGCAACGCGGGTGCTGAAACGCAGCCGGGGCGTGGAGGCGGAGACGCTGACTTTGCAGGTGCAGAGCGAAGCCGCCGAAAGTGTGATCGCCGTTTTTGTGGAAGTTCTCCAATGGGTGGCGTTCATCTGCACGCTGGTGGGCGGCATCGGCGTGATGAACATCCTGCTGGTCAGCGTCCGGGAACGCCGCCGGGAGATCGGCGTGATGATGGCACTGGGCACGGAGCCGGGGCAGGTCTGCCGCCTGTTCCTGATGGAAGCCCTGATTTACGCGGCGGTCAGCGGCGTTCTGGGCATTTTGACCGGCGTTTTTCTCATTCAGGCGGCAGCGGGCAGCATCGGCCTTCACCCGGTGCTGATGGCTGGAGACTGCGCCGCCGTTTTTGCCTGCGCGCTGGCGGTCGGACTGATCTCCGGCGTAGTTCCCGCCTCCCGGGCGGCCCGGCTGAAGCCGGCGGACGCTTTACGAAATGAATGAAAGAATATGGCGATAATTTCGCCAACGTGTACATCATGAACAAACCGAGGGGTCAATCTTAGTAAAAATAGTCAATTACATTCCGGGGAGATTTTCGTTATAATACAGGTACGTCATTGAGATACGCCATTCCCCTCGTAAGGCGTACGGATGAACATTATAAGGAGGAAACAAGAATGGCAAGTCTGTCTTTGAACCACATTTACAAAGTATATTCTGGCAATGTGACTGCTGTCAGCGATTTCTGCCTGGAGATCGAAGATAAGGAATTCATCGTGCTGGTCGGACCTTCCGGCTGCGGTAAGTCCACCACCCTGCGCATGGTGGCCGGTCTGGAAGAAATCTCCAGCGGCGAACTCTACATCGGCGACAAGCTGGTCAACGACGTCGCTCCCAAGGATCGCGACATCGCCATGGTGTTCCAGAACTACGCTCTGTACCCGCACATGACCGTCGCCGACAACATGGGCTTCGCCCTGAAGATCGCCGGCACCCCGAAGGAAGAGATCCGCAAGCGCGTCGAGAAGGCCGCTGAGATCCTCGACCTGACCGAGTACCTCGATCGTAAGCCGAAGGCTCTGTCCGGTGGCCAGCGTCAGCGCGTGGCTATGGGCCGTGCAATCGTCCGTGAGCCGAAGGTCTTCCTCATGGATGAGCCGCTGTCCAACCTCGACGCCAAGCTCCGTGTGCAGACCCGTACCCAGATCGCCGCTCTGCAGCGTCAGCTGGGTGTCACCACCCTGTACGTGACCCACGATCAGACCGAGGCTCTGACCATGGGTGATCGTATCGCCGTCATCAAGCTCGGCATTCTGCAGCAGGTCGGCGCTCCGACTGAGCTGTACGATCGTCCGGCCAACGTCTTCGTCGCTGGCTTCATCGGCTCCCCGTCGATGAACATCAACACCCACCCGGTGGTCAACGGCAAGGCAAAGATCGGCGAGGACACCGTGGATCTGCCGACTGAGGCCGTCAACAAGCTCACCGCCGAAGACAACGGCCAGATTGTGGTCGGCTTCCGTCCGGAAGACGCCTCCTTGGCTGCCCCGGATGAGGCCAACGCCTTCTCCCTCAAGGTCATGAACGTTGAGGATCTGGGCTCCGACGGCTACATCTACGGCAACATCATCACCGATGGCTCCGCTGCTGAGGCGTCCACCATGATGTCCGATCAGAACAAGCTCACCACGATCCGCGTGAACCCGCGTGCTCTTCCGAAGGTCGGCGATACCGTCAAGATCAAGATCGACCCGTCCAAGATGCACCTGTTCGCTCCGTCCACCGAGCTGCGTCTGAACTGAGACGATAACGAGTAACCAACCGTCGGGCGTTCCTTATGGAACGCTTGGCGGGTGGTTGAACCAATACTTGGCGGATGTGCAAACGTCCGTCAACCATTAAACGAGACATTCTCTTTCCTCTCTTATTGTCTCGTTGGAAAAGCCCCGCGTTGGTGCGGGGCTTTTCTTTTCCCGCTGTTCTCATCGTGACACTCGTAGTCCCTTTGCCGCCTGCCGTGGGTAGGTCAGCGGGTAAATTGAAGAGCTATGGAATCACATGAATTGCCACAGATGGATCCCCGTGTGCTTAAGGCCACTTCCGTGAAGGCCGAGGACCCCGCAGCGCAGAGCCCGGAGCCGCAGGCGTTGAAGATCACCGCCGCGAGTTCGAATCCGAAGATGTTCACGCTGCCGTGGGAGAAGCCGTTGGCAACATGGCCTGAGGACCTGCTGGTCAACCTGCCGCGAGGCATCTCCAGGCACGTGGTGCGTTTCGTGCACGTGGGCGACGAAGTCTACGCCATGAAGGAAATCACACGCAACGTGGCGGAACGCGAATACGAGCTGCTGCGCCGACTGCAGAAGCTGGAACTGCCTACCGTGCAGCCGATCGCCGTGGTCACCGGCCGCCATAATGCGCAAGGTGAGCCGCTGGAAGCCATCCTGGTCACCAAGCATCTGAAATTCTCGCTGCCGTACCGCGCGCTGTTCGCCCGCAACCTGCGTCCCGACACCGCCGAACGACTCATCGACGCGCTTGCCGTGCTGATGGTGCGTCTGCACCTGGCCGGCTTCTATTGGGGCGATGTGTCCCTGTCTAACGTGCTGTTCCTGCGTGACGCCGACGCTTTCTCCGCGTTCCTGGTGGACGCCGAAACCGGCGATCTGCAGGTGAACCTCACCGAAGGCCAGCGTGAATACGATGTGGATTTGGCCCGTACGAACATCATCGGCGAACTGATGGATCTGTCTTCCGGCGCATTGCTGCCGAGCAACGTGGACGAAATCGAAATCGGAAACCGCCTGGTGGACCGCTACCATTCGCTGTGGAGCGCGCTGACCGACACCGACAAGTTCAGCCCGGACGAGATGTGGAAGATCGAAAAGCGCGTCAACAAGCTCAACGAACTGGGCTTCGACGTGGACGAGCTGGAAATGAAGACCGCCGAGGACGGCAAGCGCGTGCTGGTGCGTCCGCGCGTGGTGGACGCCGGCTACGCCAACCGCAAGCTGCTGCGACTGACCGGTCTTGACGTGCAGGAGAACCAGGCCCGCCGTCTGCTCAACGATCTGGACGCCTACCGCACCTCCACGTGGCGTGATGGCGAGGATCTCGAAATCGTGGCCACCGACTGGATGCGCGAGGTGTTCGAGCCGACCGTGCGCATGATTCCGCGCGAATACCGCTCCCAGATCGAGCCGGCGCAGTTCTTCCATGAGGTACTCGACCATCGTTGGTTCCTTGCGGAGAAGGCCGGCCACGACGTGTCCATGACCGAAGCCGTGAAGAGCTATGTGGAGAACGTGCTGCCGCAGTACAAGCTCGATCAGAAGGATTTGGACGTGTTGAACGACGAAGCCGATTCCGGCGTGATCGACGACGAATACACGTACAACGATCCCGATGACGACGGCTACAACCCCGACGACGATCCCGACGCGGCGGTGTGGAGCCACTGATTCTGCACGTTAGCATGGTCCGTAATTGCTGGAGCCTCTAACACAAGAAAAGCTCAGGAAAACAAAAGAAGCTCAAGCTGGAAAAGCTTGAGCTTCTTTGTATGTATCGCAAATATATAACGATTACTTGGCTGCGGCAGCCGCTTCACGACGTGCGCGCGCCACGGCGTACAGCGTGATGCCGGCCGCGACGGACGCGTTCAGCGACTCGACCATATTCGACATCGGAATGCCGGCGATCGAATCGCAAGCCTCTCGTACCAGACGGCTCAGGCCGTTGCCTTCCGAGCCGAGCACAACCACCAGCGGATCGGTTTCGAAACCGGTTTCGCCGACGAGCGCGTCACCACCGCCGTCAAGACCGACGCTGTAGTAGCCGCGTTCCTTCAGGCTTTCGATCGCCTTCGTCAGATTCACCACGCGAGCCACCGGCATATGCGCTGCGGCGCCCGCCGACACCTTCCATGCGGCGGCGGTGACCGAAGCGGAACGACGTTCCGGCAGAATCACGCCGTTCGCGCCGAATGCGGCCGCGGAACGGATGACCGCGCCGAGGTTCTGCGGATCGGTGACGCCGTCCAGTGCGATGAACAGCGGACGTGCCGCGATGCGCGCGCTTTCCGAATCGGCTGCTTCCATGGCACGCGCCTTCTTATCGGCGCGGTCCACGAGCTCTGCCAGCGAGGAATACTGGAACGGTTGCGCCTTCAGCACCACGCCCTGATGGTTCGACGAGCGTGCGATACGGTCCATTTCGAGCCTGTCGGCTTCCAGCAGATGCAGTCCGTGGATGCCGGCGAGACGCACGATTTCGCGCGTGCGATCGTCATGCTCGATACGTGCCGCCACATACAGCGTGGTTGCCGGCACGCCACAACGCAGCGCCTCAAGCACCGCGTTACGGCCGATGACCAGATCGTCGGATTCCGAAGTGAACTTCGCCACGCGACGACGTGCCGCCAGTCGCGGATCGGCCATCTTGCGGCGATCCGCCGCCTTCTTCGCCTTGTAAGCCTTGTGATATACGCGATCTTCGGCCTTGGGAGTCGGCCCCTTGCCCTTCAACGCGTTACGATGCTTTCCGCCCGACCCCTTGGTCGGTCCTTTTTTCATTGCCATAGTTGTCCATTGTCCCAGCACCCCGGGAAAAGGCGGCGGCTTCGCGTCTGCTCGATATTGCTCGATATGATGGCAAGAATGGAGAAGAACAAAGAGATTTTCGGATTGCCCCTCATGTTCTGGGGTCTGTGGGTCACGCTGCTCATCCTGTGGATGGGCCGTTTCGTCACGTCGTTTCTTTCCATGTACCTCGTCTCCGACATGCATGTGAGCGCGGGCGTGGCTGGCACTATCGTCTCCATGTACGGTTTCGGCGGTATTTTCGGCTGCCTGTACGGTGGTGCGCTGTCTGACCGATTCGGGCGCCCCGCGATGATTGTTATCGGCAATCTCGGTTCCGCGGTGATGCTGGTTTTGTTGGCTTGTATCGGCAATCCTTGGATTATGGCGATTACGTTGCTGATATACGGTGCGATTTCATCTATGCCGACGCCTGCGGTCGCGGCTTACGTTTCCGACGTGGTGCCGTTTCGCAAGCAGAAGCGTGCGTATTCGCTGCAAACATGGGCTGCGAATTTCGGCTTCGCTATCGGCCCGATCATCGCCAACCAGCTTGTCAAAATCTCCTATTCGCTGATGTTCTATGCGGAAGCGGCTGTGTTGGTATTCGCTACGTTGCTGATGATGGCATTCTTCAAAGAGGCCGGGCTGGGCGTGCACGGTGTCGGACGGTCTGTGAAACGTTCCGTGGAACGTTCCGTGGAACAACCTGTGGAACGTTCTGGCACTGCGCAAACGGCTCAATCGCAGCAATCGAAATTCTCCATTTGGCGCAGCTATCGTCGTGCCTGCACCGACAAAGCGCTCATGTCGATGGTGGTGCTGATGTTCCTGTACACGCTGGCGTATTACCAGATCGTCAGCGGACTTCCGATTTCGATGACGCAGATTGGGCTTGGTACGGACGAATATTCCAGCCTGCTGACCATCAACGGAGGCATTCTGTGTTTGCTGCAGATTCCTGCGATCGCGCTGTTCCAGCGGATGAGCAACACCCGTGTGCTGGTGCTGGGCATGTCCATTACCGCGGTTGGCTATGCGTTCCAAATCGGCGCCGATTCGTGGGTGACGTTCGCGATTGCGACCGTGCTGTGGACGCTCGGCGAGCTTGGCACATTCCCGATTGCCGCTACGACGGTGGCGAATATCGCGCCGAAGGATGTACGCGGCACGTATCAGGGCTTGTACAACCTGGTGTGGTCGCTATCCAACGCGTTTTCGCCGCTTGTCGGAGGCTGGATTTTGAACGCGTTCGGCAGTCACGTGCTGTGGACCTGCTGCACGGTGATGTTCGTAATTGTGGCGATCGGCTTCTACGTGACGCGCGGCCCCCGCAAACGCGCCGCAGCCCGCAATCTTGCGATGGAGGAACTGTAGCGGTTGCGCTGCGCAGGTGGCGTGCGGTAGATACGCCACCGAACTTGCCAGACAACTTAACATAACTTAACGGCAACTTCGCATCTGTTAAGTTCGCTGGTAAGTTGCTGTTAAGTTCGTGCGAAGTTGACGGAAAGCGATGTATTGGCGTGATTGTGTGGCACAAATAATGGACATTGCCGGCAAGACAGGGGTGCATGTGCGCGTATGAAAAAGCGGGAGGCCGCGATTCGGTTGGAATCGCGGCCTCCCGCTATGCGATTTAAAAAATCGGAAAGAAGAGAATCGGTGCCGCAGCGTTCGCTGCGGCGGTGCCTTGCCTCACGCGGTCTGTTTCAAAGAGATGGCCTGACGCGGTTCGGCTTGCCTTCCTGCTTGAAGGTCTTACTTGTTGAGGACCTTCTTCATCAGATCAGCGGAAGCCTTGGCAAGTGCGAACTGGCCGAAGCCCGGATCGATGGAAGCGAGGTTGGAGTTGAGGATCTGGTTGAAAGTGTCGTTGTTCTTCATGATGTTTCCTTTCGGACGACCGCCTGGTTTCTTGCTTCTTTTTTTCTTCTCTACATCGTGCGGTGCGTCGCTATTGTGTTGTTTTTCTTGTTCTTCGTTCTTCTGTTGTTTTTCTGTTGTGCCTTTACTATACGCACGTCGGTATGCGTCTGGCATGCCGCAATCGTCATTTCTATTGTAAAATCATCGGGTTATCTTGAAGAAAATGTGATTACTGTGCCCGCATAACAACACAATCGCCGTATCGTACGCTGACACGAGACGGAACATATCCATTCCCATGTCAACGCACGATACGGCGATATCGGCGTAAATCAGCGGAATAATCGTAAATCAGCGGGGCTGACGGAAGTGACGGTCACCGATTGAATCGAACGGCGTGTGCGGTTCAAGCTGGTACCAGTATGCCACCGACGCGACGTCATCCTGCCGCTCGAAATTGCCGGCTTCCTCGGTGCCGATCTGCTGCCAGGTGACGCGCAGGTCAGAATCGAAATAAATCGGATCCGGAATGTGCCAGCGGTACAGGCCGCGCATGACGGGTGTGGCCACATCCCAGTAGTCGCTTTCGCGGTGCGCGGCAAGACGCTGCGAATAGAACGGGAATCCCAGGTACGGTCCGGTGAACGTGTTCTCGCGCATGCGGCCATGCTCGTCGAAGTCGGCGAAGCTCCACGCGCCGCCGAAGTAGTCTTCCGCTCCGGTGCTGCACCACGTCGGGTACTGTTCATCGCCGTCGATGTACATCTTGACTTCGCCTTCGCCCCACCAGCGGCTTTCCAGCGCGGTCAGCGCAAGGTAGGTGCCGATGTACGCGCCATGGCCGTGCACATTGTCGAGAATCGTGTAGTCACGGGCAATTTCGGTGACGCGTTCGCGGCGCCACTGCGCATGGAAGCGCATCGCATCGGCTGGCAGCGCGTCGTATTCCGTGTAGTCGATTTGGTAGAAGAAGGCCGGCACGTCCTCGTTGTGATCGTTGCGCAGCACAATGCGCGCGTGCTCGAACGGCATGGCGAAATAGCAGTTGAAACCTCGATTTGGCACCACCATGATCGGGATGGAATTGATACGGCAGGCCTGTGCGTGACCGCAGCAGAAGAAATCGCCGATCGGGCACTGCACGGACGGCGTCTCCTCGCCATCCCAATAGAATTCGAGGATGAGATTGCGCAGTACGTTCGGACCGGTCGGGGAAGTGCGGTCGGTGACCGTCATCCAAATGTGGCGAATCACGCCCGGGCCATCGACGTCCATCAGCGTGACCGAATCGCCCGCCTTGATCGTCTGGATGCAAGGGCTGCCCTTACGTGACGGGCCGAGCGCGCTGGCAGCGGTGGCTGCAGTGCCCTTGCCGCCGGTCGGGTTTTCGGCGTTGACGCAACGTGTACGGCCGTGGTCCGTCGCGATTGCTAGCGAATCGAGGGCACCGTTGCCGAAACCGGAAGTCGCCATAGTATTCATTGTTCTCTCCTTTGTTAAACAGCTTGGGAAACGCGGAAATGGGTGCGCCGCCTACCACTGCCGACTATCGTAGATCCCCCTTGCAGTGGGCGCGTCGATAATGCCGGCCACGGTGCTGAAAGCCGCCGCGGCCGGTTGTATCTATTTTTGCGTTATTTCACAACATCCCAGCGTTGTTGGGTCGCGTTACTTCACTGCACCGGCGGTGATACCCTGCGACAGCTTGCGCTGGAAGATGATGAAGAAGATGATGGTCGGGATGATGCTCAGCAGCGAAGCCGATGCCAGCGTGGTCGCTTCCATGGTGCGCTGGCCCTGCAGGGTGGCGAGTGCCAGCGGAATGGTCTGTACGTCATCGCTCATGAGGAACGCCATCGGAATCATGTATTCGTTCCACGTCCACACGAAGAAGAACACGAACAGCACGCTGATGGTCGGCCAAGAAATTGGCAGCACCACCTTGCGCAGGATTTGCCAGCGAGAGGCGCCGTCGATGGCCGCGGCCTCAAGGATGGCCTGCGGGAACGTGCCGTATACGGAGGACAGCAGATAGGTGCCGTAGGCGCTTTGGATGATGGTGAAGATGATGATGATCGCGAGTTTGGTGTTGTACAGACCGACCTGCTTGAACATGGTGTACAGCGGGTAGAGCAGCGCTTCCTGCGGCATCATGTTGGCGAGCATGATGCCGAGCACGATCCAGGTGTTGCCCTTGACCTTGCCGATGCCGAGCGCGAAGGAGTTGAGCACCGACAGCACGACCGCCGCGACAGCCACCACTAGGGAGATGATGAAGCTGTTCCAGAACTTCAGCGGGAAGTTGGTGGTAGTCCAGAAGGAGATGATGCCCTCCATGGTGAAGTGCTTCGGCAGGGAGAGCGGGCCGGTGGCGTTGTAATCGGCGGAGGTCTTGAACGCGTTGACGGTCAGGACGAGCAGCGGGAACAGGACGAGCAGAGCTCCGGCGACGAGCAGGATCAGGGTGATCCAGTCACCTGCGGAACGCACGTGCTGCGTTTTCTTCGAGGCCTTGCGCGCGGCGGCCGTGGACATGGAATAAGTCATGATGGCACCTTTGCTTTTCGGATTTTTAGTATGTTCTTGCGATTGTTTTTCGGGTTTTCTCTCAGACGAGTTCCTTCTCGACGTGCTTCTGCACGAGGGTGAACACGATGGAGAAGACGATGATTACCACAGTCAGCGCTGTGGAGATTGCGGCACCGTAGCCCACCTGCTGCACCTGGAAGAACTGGTTGTAGGAGTAGTACGACGGAACCGTGGTGGAGGTGCCCGGACCGCCCTTGGTGAGCAGGTAGACCGGAGCGAAGGTCTTCAGTGCGCCGATGGTTGCGGTGAGGATGACCACCAGCAGTTCAGGGATGATGGACGGCAGGGTGACCACGCGGAACTTCTGCCACCAGTTGGCGCCGTCAAGACCTGCGGCCTCGTAGAGTTCCGGATCGACGCGCTGCAGGCCCGACATGAAGATGACGATCGGGTAGCCGAGCTGGATCCACACCAGGATGAACATGAGGATCGGCAGTGCGCTGTCAGGGCTGCCCAGCCAGTTGTGCTGCAATGCACCCAAGCCGATCTTGGCGAGCAGTGCGTTGACGGCACCGTCCTCCGGGCGGAAGATCCAGCCCATGATGATTGCGGCGACGGCCACCGGAAGCAGCTGCGGCAAATAGAACAGCGCGCGCAGGAAGGAAGCGGTTTTGCCGCCGAACTTCTTTTGGATCACGTCGGTGAGCAGAGACGAGATGAACAGGCCGAGGATGGTAGGGATGACCACGATAGCCACGATGATCCAGAACGAGTTAGCGAAGGAAATCCAGAACGTCGAATCGGAGAACAGGCGTTTCCAGTTTTTCAGGCCGACCCACTTGACGGGACCGACGCCACGCCAGCGGGTGAAGCTCAGGTAGATGTTCCAGATGAACGGAACAACAACTACCGCGAACAGACCGATGAGGCCGGGGATGAGGTATGGAACGAATTTCGCGGAGCGGTTGCCGGGAAGTCTCGACATGGAGGCTTCGTGCTTGGTCTTTTGAGACATTGCAAGTCCTTTGAAATATTGATGATCCGAGGGATTTCCGATGGATTGTTCTGTGATGACGCACGATTTGGCGCGATGCGACGTGCGGAATGTATGGGGGAGGAAAGGGTTGGTGCGGTCCGCCCGAAGGCGGGCCGCACCATTATTGGAGTTGGAATGGAAAGGAAGGATCGGTTGTTTTTAGTTGTTCTTGACGCCCATGTCCTCGACGCCGGTGTCGTACTTCTCGTGGATGTTCTTGAGCACGTCTGCCGGCTTCTTGGTGCCGTTGACCAGCTCCTGGAACTCCGCTGGAACCGCGTCGGTGAGGTTGGAGGCCGCGTAATCCGGGTAGTAGCTGAGCTTGCCGTCCTTGGCGTAGGAATCGTATTCCTCGATCATGGCCTTGCTCTTCGCGTCGGTGATCTTGCTGGTGTCTGCCGCTACCGGAATGCCGCCTGCGTTGCCGAGGAAGTTCTGCACATCATCGGAGAGGACGTAGTCGATGAACTTGGCGGACAGATCCTTGTGGTGCGACTTCTCAGGAATCACCAGCAGGTTGCCTGCGCAGCCGACTGCGTAGTTGGATTCCGGCATGACGGCCGCGTCCCAATCGAACGACTTGATCTGCTTGACGAAACGGCCCTGGTTCCAAGTACCAGTCTGGTAGATCGGATATTCGCCCTTGATGAAGGCCTGCGTGGTGTCCTCGGCCTTCATGCCAGTGGCGTTGCGGGAGATGAAGCCCTTGTCAAGCCACTCGTTGATGGTCTTGACGGAGTTGGTCAGCACTTTGGAATTCCAGTCGACGTCACCCCTGTACAGCTGCCAGTTGTCGATGAACTTGGAGTCGGCATTCTTGGAAACGAGCTGCCACCACAGCCACATCACGCCGTATTCCTGCGCGTCGGCTGCAATCGGGGTCACGCCGGCGTCCACGAACTTCTGGCAGGCGTCCACGAACTCGTCGTAGGTGGTCGGAATCTTGATGTTGTACTTGGCGAACAGGTCCTTGTTGTAGTAGACGCGCTGGAATTCAGCGTAGCTGGTCATACCGTACCAGGTATCGCCGTCCATGATGCCGTTCTCGTCGTACTTGGCGACTGCTGCGTTTGCGCCGGTCACCTTCTTGTCCCAGCCGTACTGCTTGACATAGTCGCCGAGGTCGGTGAGCAGGCCCATGGTGGAGAGCACGCCGGCGGAGCCGTTGCCGCGGTTGGATTCCATGAGGTCTGGCGCTTCGTCGGAGTTCAGGAATTGGCTGCCGTTCTGTGCGATTTGGGTGAACGACTTTCGTTCGAAGTTGATTTTGACGCCAGTTTCCTTTTCGAAGGCCTTGGCCGCGCGACGCCATGCCTGGGTCTGGCCTGCGTCGTCCTCTTCGTAATACCAGAACGACAGGCTGTCCGGCTTTTCCTCGTCCTGTGCGGTATCGCCACCACATGCGGCGAGGGAGGTCAGCGACAGTGCTGCGATGGCCAGCGTGGCCAGTCCTCGTTTGATGTTCATTGCTATTCTCCTTGTTTCCTTCTTGAGGCGCGCCCTGCGGCACGGCTCACATCTGGTTGTATTGAAACGTTTCGATGACGTGCGTGCGATTCCGCGGTCCGTTTGGATTCGCCGGATTTCGCCCGGCTTGTTCGTTTGTTCGGTTTCTTCGGAGACCGTTATATCGTCATTGAAACGTTTCGATTATCCGTATGAAATTATGTTGCCTTGCGATTCCGTCCGGCCGCTCTGCCTTCCGGTAATCGCAGGAAAATCTATATTGTTCCGCCGGACCCCGCTTCCGCAACGGATCCGCGTCGCTTCAGCGCGGGTTCGATGAGTTCCACGGAACCTTTGATGTCGGTGTGCTCCTCGATGGCGGAGACCAACAGGTTCATGGCTTCGGCGCACAGCTCCTCCGGCATGACCGGCATTTCGGTGATGGGGAAGCGCGTCGGCTCGCCTTCGAAATACGTGCCGCACGACAGGACCGAAACGTCCTGCGGAATCGACATGCCCGCGTCGTGCAACGCCATCAGCACCTGGCTGAGGACGCTTGCGTTCGCCTGGTTGATGATGGCGGTCGGGCGGTCGGGGTGCGCGAAGACGGTGCTGACGAAGTGCTGCGCGTCGAAGCTGTCCGCTTCGTAATGCTCGGATTCGATGACCGTCATGCCGAGCTCCTTCGCGTGCGCCAGCAGGCTTTCGCGGAAGATGACGACGTAACCGGAATGGCGGTTGTAGTCGGATTCGTTGTTGCGCAGGAACACGACGGTGCGGTGTCCCTTCTCGTACAGGAAGTCGACGGCCTTGCGGCCCATCAGCGCGAAATCGATGTCCACGCAGGCGCAGCCGGCGTGCGACGACGGATAGCCGATAGCCACGCACGGCTTGGAAAAAGTGCCGGATTGAGCGGTGCGCTCGTCATCCTGCTCCACGTCGAGCAGCACGATGCCATCCGCAAGATTGCTTTGCGTCACGCGGCGGATATCCTTCACTGCATCCGGACCGGTCAGCAACATCACGTCATACCCTGCATTCCTTGCGGCCCATGCGGTGCGCAGGAAGTAGGCGTTGTACCTGGCCTGGTTGATGTCGCCTCGAATCGGGGCGCTCAACGCGATGATCTGGTTGCGCATGCCGCGCATCTTACGGGCGCTGGCGTCCGGAGTGTAACCGAGCTTCTCTACGGCGGCCATGACTTTGTCGGTGGTTTTCGCAGAGATTGAACGCTTGCCGGATAGTACATAGGAGACGGTGCTGGCGGAAACTCCCGCTTCGCGGGCCACGTCTTTGATGCCTGCCATGCGTCTCGCCTCCCTCTTGTGCCGTTCTATCCGCTATTTATCGAATCGTTTCGTCGAAACGTTTCACTTAGCATAGCGCGACTATAAAATCATGTCAATCGTACGGCACGTCGCGTTCTCCCGTATGGGTTTATCGCCTATACGGGAGAACTACGCGTAGTTAGCGCTTCTTGCCGGACTTGCCGACCTTGCCAAACGTGAACGCGCGGACGATCGCCACAATGCCAAGTGCAACCAACGCGCATCCGCCAAACAGAATCAGCCAACCGGTGGAGGCCAGCGGGCTGAACAGCATGATGCAGCCGGCCACAATCGAAATCAGCGCGTAAATCACAGCCCATGCGGAACTTGGCATATGCCACGACTCAACTAGCGCCATCACGCCTTCCATCATCCAGCCGAGGCCCACCACCATAGTGACGAGCACTGCCAGCATGGCGCCGGACAGGGTCGCATTCTTCAGCATGACCACGCCACCGACTGTCAGCAACAGGCCGACCAGAATGTCAAGCACGCGCCAGCCTCCCGGCAGACCGAGCTCCACAATTGCGGTGACGATACGGATCACCCCGGAAATCACGAAATACGCGCCCAACGCAACCGCGGCGATCTTCAGCGTCACCCCCGGCCAGATGAGTAGCGCAATGCCGAGCACAATCGCCATCACGCCGAGCACGCCGTATACACCGCGAATGGCATTCTTCGCGCGTTGCGGCAGCCACGATTCCACCAACTTGAACGGGCTTACCGGCTCCCACTCGCCACTGTCGTTGCTATGGCTATTCGGGTCGTAACCATACGGATTACCGTACGGATATCCATACGGATTGCCGTACGGGTTGCCATATGGATTGCCGGAATAGCGAGGGGTCTGCTCGGCATCTGGTCCGCCGCTTTGTGGACCGTCCTGCTGTTGCGATTGCTGCGCTTGCTGGCTCGGTGCATAGGCGCCGTATCCCGGCTGCGGTGGTTGACTGGGGTCGTTGGGATTGCCGGGATTCATATTTGGATAGCTCATGATGCCCTCCTTCAGAAAAACATGCTTTGAGGCGTCGTTTGCTTCAAAGACGTGCTTTCATTTTAGGCACCCTGCCTGTTTTCAGCCATCAACAGAATCGGCCGGCCTGCCTATTGGCAAGTCGGCCGGAATTATGCCGCGAATCGGCGGTTATGCTTGAGGCTGAAGCTGGCTTAGCTTAGAACAGCTTGAGCTGAACGTTGAGGCTGAGCGGCTGGTCGGCGGGCAGCTGGTACTGCTCATGCACCGGCGACATCCACGAATCGTCGCCGCCGACGCCCATTTGCGCGGCCAGCAGACGCAGGAACATGTGACGCGGCTTCGGCAGCTCATCCTGATGCAGCGCCTCTTCCAGCATCGTGCTCGAATACGGCAGTAGGCTCATCGCGAACGGCTTTGCGCCGGCACCGCGCTTCACGCGCACACCGTGGCCGGAATCGTCCGTGATCTCCGCCCAACGCACATCCTCATGATTGCCGGTTTCCTGCGGCAGCAGGTACGGCGCGCAATCATCGCCAGCCGTCGTGCTCCATACACCCAGCTTCGCGTGCCTGCGGTCGGCGTACGTCTCTTCCGGACCGGCGCCGTAGAATCGCAGGTTCGCATATTCCACCGGCAGCGCCCATTCGATACCGAACGCCGGAATCGTTGGCAGATCGCCGTTCTTCTCGCCTGGATACTCGACGTCGAGCGAAACGAGGCCGGCCGTGTCGGCAACGTAACGGACCGTCACTTTCGTGCGCTGCGGAATCGCCAATTCGTACGTATACGTGGCTTCCACGGCATTTTCTCCACGATTTGCGATCGCGCAGTCGACGCAACGCGCATACTTTCCTGCGACCGCCCACGCGGCACGTTCGAAAGCGTGTCCAGCACCGCGATCGTTGTCCGTCAGCGGACGGAACGTGGTGATCGACGGGCGGCGCAGCACGAATTCGCGCTCGCCGAACGTATATGAAACCATACCCCCTTGTGTGCGGGAGAACAGTGCTTCACGACCCTGTCCGCGCACGCCGGCGTTCCAGCGGCCAAGGGTGACGGTGCCGTCGGCCGGAGCTCCGGCCGCGTCAACGGCATCTGCAGTGGTCTTCGCACCTGCCACCACGCACTGGCCGAACGCCAGCTCGTAGCCGGCCGGTGCCCAATCGCAAGCGTTGCCAAGCTGCTGCGATACCTCCAAAACCAGCTCTTCGGCGTTGCTGCGGTAGTCATCAACCGGCCAATCGACTTCGAATGAAGCGCTCTCGCCGGCGGCCACGTCGAAACGGCGCGTAGTCGACCATACCGGCTTGCCGTCGGCCAAAATCCGCAGCACGAAGCGATAATCGCCCGTAGACACGAACAGATTGTCGTTCGTAATACGCGCTTCATCGACCGAAACCGCAATTTTCACGTTCGCATACAGCTGCTTGACTTCCTGCGCTTTCGGCGAGGGGGTGCGGTCTGCGAACAGCAGGCCGTCGCCGGAGAATTCGTAATCGCTTGGACGATCGCCGAAATCGCCGCCGTAGCACATGCGTGTCGTGCCGTCGGGCAGCTTGGTCTCGATTGCCTGGTCGATGAAATCCCAAATGAAACCGCCCTGGTACATCGGGTAGCGTTCCAACGCCGTGTATTCGTCCATATTGCCGCACGAATTGCCCATTGCGTGCATGTATTCGCAGGAAATGTACGGCTTCTTTGGACCGTCCGTATGTGCCGGGCTGCCGTCGTTCAGATAGCGTTCGATTTCGTCAGCATGCGCGTACATACGGCTTTCGATGTCCGTCACATCCTCGAATTCGCGCATGTGCACGGAACCCTCGTAATGTACCGGACGATTCGGATCAATCGTGTGCGCGTGGCGATACATCGCACGAAAAACCTCGCCCGCGCTCGACTCGTTGCCAAGCGACCAGATCAGCACGCTCGGATGGTTGTAATCGCGGCGCATCATGCTGTTGATGCGGTCCACGCACGCGCCCTCCCATTCGGGGCGGCTGCCGGGGATGCCGTCTTCAGGACGCTCGACATTGTTTGCCACCCACGTGCCGTGCGTCTCCATATTCGTCTCGTCGATCAGATACAGACCGTACTCGTCGCACAGGTCGTACCAATACTCCTGGTTGGGGTAGTGGGAGGTGCGGATGGCGTTGATGTTGTGCCGCTTGCAGAAGACCACGTCGGAAAGCATGTCCTCGCGGGTGATCGCACGCCCGCGCTTCGCGTCGAATTCGTGGCGGTCCGCGCCCTTGAACACGATGCGCTTGCCATTGAGCGTCATAATGCCGTTTTCGATGCGGAATGTGCGGAAGCCGATCTTCTGCGTCACGGTTTCGATGATGGCGCCGTCATGTCCGACGACGCGTACGGTCAGCGTGTACAGCGTCGGCGATTCCGCGCTCCACGGCGCGATGTTCGTCATTTTGCCGGAATTAAGGGCGATTTCGCCGTTGCAGGCCTGCGTTGATTCCCATACGACATTTCCGTCGCCGTCGCGCAGCGTGCTTTCGATAGTCATCGCGTCGGCGGGGTTGCGCAAGGTGAGTGCCGCGTTGAGTTCGGCGGTGTCGGCCGTACCGGCGGTGTCGGCTGCGGTGTAGTCGGCTTCAAGCTGCACGGTTTCGACGTGCGTATGCGGCTGGGCGGCGAGCTCGACGGAACGGAACAGGCCGTGCAGCCGCCAGAAATCCTGGTCTTCCAGCCAAGAGGCGCTCGAATATTCGTAGCAGGCGACGGTGAGCGTATGCTCGGCTTCGGGGGAATCGGCGGCGTTGCCATTGCCGTTTCGCAGCGCTTCCGTCACATCGAATTCGCTCGGCGTGAATCCGTCCTCGCCGTAACCCACGAACGTGCCGTCAAGCCATACGTAGATCGCGGTGGCGGCACCGTGGAAGGTGAGGCTGACCGTGCCGTCGTTTTCCAGCGTGTGCGCAAGCTGCGCGTCGAGCGCGAATCGACGGCGGTAGATTGCCACATGGTTGTTTTCCGGAATATTTGGCGCCTGCGGATCCTCGTGACCGTCCCACGGATATTGGATGTTGACGTACTTGTTCTTGAGATAGCCGGCCATCTGCAAGTGGCCCGGCACCTCGATCGCGCCGAAATCGCCATCCTCGAAATCGACGGCCGCGAACGGAGCGCTTTCCACGTCCACGTTGCGCGCTTGTTCGATACGAACCTTCCATTCGCCGTCGAGGCTCTGCTTCGGCTCGCTCGTCTCGCCGATGACATATCGGTGGCTGGAATGTGCCGGCTTGCGGTTCGCTGCGAACACCGTCGAATCGGTGAGCCAGCTTGCACTTGCCGTGGTTGCATGTACGATTGCGAGTTCGGCTGTATCTGCCATCTTGCATCCCCCTGTATTACTTGATGTCACTGCATCGTTGCGGTTGCGCCGTGCGATGTTGCACGACCGTTTAGTAATGAATTTTACTAACTACCGATAATATATCACACTTCATGGTATCGTGCACCCGTCGCGTGCCATGCATCGTTCCGCCACATGTCCATTTTTCACACGCCGAGGATGTGCGATAATAACAGGATGCGCCGATGGCGTCCGCCCGGTGCCCACAACCGCGCAGCGTTGCCTCGCCTTTGCAAAATGCTTGCGATTCCGCGGATTTTCGATTTCCGCGATTCGAGGCATACGTAAGACGGGGGAGAGCTGACTACTCCGCGGCGCTCCCAAGGAGATCACCATGGATGATCGCAAGAAAGATCAGTCCATCCAGTCCCATGCCAATTTTGACGGCGATTCCGCTACGGGCGATCGCACGCAGATTCGGCAGGATCAGCAAAACCAGCAGCCGCCACAAATCGACCCGTCGCTTGCCGACGCGCAAGCCGTGGCCGCATCGCTCGGCGTCGATCCGAACACCGGTCTGAGCCAAGCCGAAGCTGAACGCCGACTCGCGCAATACGGGCCGAACGAGCTCGCATCCGCACCACCCGTGCCAAAATGGAAGAAGTTCCTGGCGCAGTTCAAAGACCCCCTCGTCTACCTGCTGCTCGCTGCCACCGGCATCTCGCTTGTCGCATGGTTCATCGAGCGCGCCAACGCCACGCTTGGTGCGGAAGGCGGCGAGGCGCTGCCGTTCGACGCCATCGTCATTGTGCTTATCCTTATCGTCAACGCGGTACTCGGCTACATTCAGGAATCGAAAGCGGAAGAAGCCGTCGAAGCGCTCTCCCAAATGACCGCGCCGCAAACCAACGTGCTGCGCGACGGCAAAATCGCACGCATCAACACCGTCGACGTGGTGCCGGGAGACATGGTCGTGCTCGGTGAAGGCGACTCCATTCCCGCCGACGGACGTCTGCTCGCCGCCGCCAGCCTGCGCGTGGCGGAAGCGAGCCTGACCGGCGAAAGTGTGCCAGTCGGCAAAAACGTCGACACACTTGCCGAAGCCAAGGCCTTGGGTGATCGCGCCAATATGGTGTTCAACGGCACGTCCGTGACGCAAGGCACCGGCCGCGCAATCGTGACGAGCACCGGCATGCGCACGCAGGTCGGTAAAATCGCGGACCTTCTGCAGGCCACGGATGATGATGACAGTCCGCTGCAGAAGGAAATGAACTACGTTTCCAAGATTCTCGGCATCGCGGTGTGCATTATCGCGGCGGTCGTGCTGGTGGCGCTTGCGCTGACCGAAGGCTTCAACGACATCCACGACGTAATCGATTCGCTGCTGCTATCCGTTTCGCTGGCCGTCGCGGCCGTGCCGGAAGGGCTCGCCGCGATTCTGACAGTCGTGCTCGCGCTCGGCGTGCGCCGCATGGCCGAACATCATGCGATCGTCAAGAAACTGCATTCCGTGGAGACGCTTGGTTCCGCGTCGGTGATCTGCTCCGACAAGACCGGCACGCTCACCCGCAACGAGATGACGGTGGAACGCGTGGTCACGCCGAGCGGTGAGGTGCAGCTGACCGGCACCGGCTATGCGCCAGAAGGCAGAATGATTGCGATTTCCGATGCCGGGCTTACATCCACCCCGTCGCTCGCGCAGGAAGCGGCACAGCTTGAAGCCGTCGCCACGCTCGCAGTGGGCGCGCTGGCCAACGACGGCGAACTGCGCGAAAACACAGGTGCCGGCGATGGTTCCGCTGCTTCCGACATAACGTGGGAAGCCGTCGGCGACCCGACCGAAGTGTCGCTTATCGTCGCCGCACGTAAGGTGAAGGCCGATCGCAAATACGCCAACTACACGCGCATCGGCGAGATTCCATTCACCTCCGACCGCAAACGCATGGCCGTCGTCGCGCAGGACAACGCCGATGCCGGGCGTCTCACCGTCTTCGCCAAGGGTGCCCCCGATGTACTGCTCGGCTACTGCAGCCGCATCGCGGTCAACGGTGCCGTACGACCGATGACGCAAGGCGATCGCCAGCAGATCCTCGCCGCCGTGGAACGCCTGTCCGCCGAAGCGTATCGTACGCTGGGCCAGGCGTACCGGCCACTCGGCACCGCGTCGCTCGCCGCAGTGCCGGGCGTGCGCATCAACGCCGCCGGTCACGTCGCCGACATCGCCGACCAAAGCGATGTGCTGGAAAGCGACTTGATCTGGGTCGGTATGGTCGGCATCATCGATCCGCCGCGTACCGAAGTGCGCGATTCCGTCGCCGAAGCGCATCGCGCCGGCATCCGCACCGTCATGATTACCGGTGACCATCCGCTTACCGCGGCACGCATCGCCAGCGATCTGGGCATTATTGAAACGGACGGAGACGGCAGCTCGGTCGGCAGCGCCGACCTTAGTAGCAAAGTGCTCACCGGCGTTCAACTCGACGAGCTGCCGGACGAGCAAGCGTTCGACAAGGCCACCCGCGAAATCTCCGTGTACGCGCGCGTTGCGCCGGAACACAAGCTGAAAATCGTCGAATCGCTGCAACGGCAAGGCAATATCGTGGCTATGACCGGCGACGGCGTAAACGATGCTCCCGCCGTCAAAACCGCGGACATCGGCGTCGCGATGGGCATCACCGGTACCGAAGTTACCAAGCAGAGTGCCAAGATGATCCTCGCCGACGACAACTTCAGCACCATCGTCGAGGCGGTACGCGAAGGCCGTGGCATTTTCGACAACATCCGTAAGTTCCTGCGCTATCTGCTGAGCTCCAACGTCGGCGAGGTGTTCACCGTCTTCGGCGGTGTGATGCTCGCCGGATTCCTCGGCATCACCCAGCCTGGCAGCCAAGGTGTCACCGTGCCGCTGCTCGCCACGCAGCTGCTGTGGATCAACCTGCTTACCGACGCAGCTCCGGCGCTCGCCATGGGTGTCGACCCGTCCACCGACGACGTGATGGCACGCAAACCGCGCAAACTCACCGATCGCGTGATCGACGGACAGATGTGGGGCGACATCATTTTCATCGGTTTGATTATGGCTGCCGTCACGCTGATTGGCATGGACATGCACCTCGCCGGAGGTCTGTTCACGGACCGTTCCGTGGATGCCATCGGACATGACGCGCAGATGACGGAAGCGCGCACGATGGGCTTCACCATCCTGGTCTTCGCGCAGATGCTTAACGCGTTGTGCTCGCGCTCGCATGACCAGTCGGTGTTCGTGGGGCTGTTCGCCAACAAGTGGCTGTGGGGTGCGATCGCACTGTCCACGCTGCTGCAGCTTGCGGTGGTCTACGTGCCGTTCCTCAACACCGCGTTCGGTACCGTGCCGCTGTCCGCGGGTGCGTGGGTCGAATGCCTCGGCCTGGCGATGATTGTGCTCGTCGCCTCCGAGCTGCGCAAGTGCGTGCTGCGTGCGATGCATCGGCGGTGATGCTGGCTTATAGCGTCGACGGGCTAGACTGGACGACAGTTGGTGGGCGCGCGTTGGCTGCGCGCCCGCTCATATGACGATTGTTCCGGTGATGTTTGGAGGAATTTCGATGCTGCTGTCCGATCGCGACATTCTCGCCGCACAGGCTGACGGCCATATTTCGCTCGATCCGTGGACCCCGGAAATGGTGCAGCCGGCGTCGATCGACGTGCGATTGGACCGTTTCTTCCGCCTGTTCAACAACCATGCGTACACGTACGTGGATCCCGCCGAAAACCAGGGCGAGCTGACCGAACAGTTCGAAGTCAAGTCGGACGAGCCGTGGATCCTGCATCCGGGCGAGTTCGCGCTCGGCTCCACATGGGAGTATGTGAAGCTTGATGCGACGATCGCCGCGCGTCTTGAAGGCAAAAGCTCGCTCGGTCGCCTCGGCATCCTCACCCACTCCACCGCGGGCTTCATCGACCCGGGCTTCGAAGGCCATATCACGCTGGAGCTGTCCAATGTGTCGACGTTGCCGGTGAAGCTGTGGCCGGGCATGAAGATCGGCCAGATGTGCTTCTTCCAGCTGAGCTCGCCCGCCGAGCATCCGTACGGTTCCGCCGGCACCGGCTCGCACTACCAGGGCCAGCGTGGCCCGACCCCGAGCCGTTCCTACGTGAACTTCTATAAGGCCGACATCACCGACTAATCCGACTGTTCTAACTGACCCGGATCTACAGGATGCCCGGCGCGATGTTGTGCGCGGCAAGCCAGTCACGCAAATCGCTGAACTCCTCCATACTTACGGAATGGTCGAGCCCACGATAGCTTTTCTCCGTAAGGAACGTGTGCTCGTCCAGCCACGCGGCGGTCGCAAACAGTTCCGGCATGGGAATCACGGTATCGTTCTTGCCATAGCCGAAGAACGTCGGAATGTTGAGTTCAGCCACGCGATCGTCCGCCGGCGCGGTTCCCGCAACAGTGCCGGGCGCAAGAAAACCGGACAACGAAATCGTCGCCGCGTAGCGTTCCGGGTGCACGCGCAGCAAGTGAATCGCCAGCAGACCGCCCTGCGAAAAACCAATCGGCACCACGGCACGGTCGTCGGGAATGTTCGCCGAAACCCAATCGTCGATTGCTTTCGCTGCGGCGAATGCGTCACGGTCCAAATCCTCGCCGGTATCCACACAATCATGCAGCCACGAGTACGCGCCGGGTGCAAAGCGGCCAGCCGGCTGCAACGTCAGCGGCGCGCGCAACGAGGCGAAATCGTTGTATGGCGCGACGTAGCGCATCATGTCGGCCAAGTCCGTCTCGTTCGACCCCCAGCCGTGCAGACACAGGAACAACGGTCGTTTCGGCGCGGTGTTGCCGCCGCCGCGCGAATACTGCACATGCGTGATTTGCAGCGGTTCACCGAAACGTCCCGGCACCACGTCCGATTCGCGGCCGATCAGCTTGGTCTTATCATTGCTGTCTGCGCTGCCTGTTGTGTTTTCGATTGCGTCGCTCATGATTTCCAATATAGCGTGCGATTGTGGCGTACGCTCGCAGTGCGAAAAGATCCGTGAAAAGGGACGTGAAACAAGCCGTGAAACAAGCTGGGAAAGGGAGGCGAAGCAAGCGGCGAAAAAAGAAGACCCCGGCGGGATTGGCCGCCGGGGAGAGAAAGGAGAGAGAAGAAGAAAGGGTTCAATTGTCGGGAACTCTTGTGTTCCTGGTCGGCTCGTTGTGCTGACAGTTCATATATAACCATTCGATGCTGAGCGCATGTCTGGTGTTTTCTGAAAACTTCCTGAGAATTCGGCGGCATATGTCCAGGCGGATCAGAATTCTGATGAGCCGTCTTTATCTTCTGCGCCAGAAACTCATGCAGGATCACGAGTAATTGGTGACTTGAACAGCCGTGACAGGAGCGTTCATATTGGCCTTGGTGTGAGGTCCGAACTTAGTGCCCCATCCAACAACGTCATAGCCATGTCTGTACCAAGCTTTTGCCGTATGAGAACCAGTCTCCCAAGAGATGCGGTAGGGCCAATTCCCGGTCTTCGTTCCGGTCCCGCTAAATCCGAAGTCCGCATAAGGAACACGACTGTGGACAAGGCATGAGTCACGGCCATTGCAAATATTGTTGACCGCAATCCTAGGCTTCGTTATACCTTCGCTCACGGCGGTAATTATCCCTGTTTCAGCATCGATGTCAACAGTTTTCTCTGCATCGGATTGGAGGAAGTCGTACAGATCTTCCGCGGTCATAACGCCGCGTGATTGTATTTGCACGTCGATGACGGACATATCCAATGATGCGATGTCTTGCTGATCATCGTTTGTAGACGCATGAGCGGTGACAGGCAGAGCCACCATAAGTGCTAGACCAATGAAAAGGGCAGATATTCTCTTGACTATTTTCATTCAATCCCCTTTCTTTACAATGCCGATGAAGCATGACTAAACAATAGGCTATTAGGGGTATTTGTCAATCATCTTTTCGAAAGGAGCATTCGTGTCTAAATGAAACAGATAATTCTCATCTTTGCAGAGTTATCCACATTGTTTTCACTTCGGCTTATTTCCGACCGGATGAAGTGAAAAACCTCATCTTTATTCCAAGATACCTACTTTGTCTCAAATATTCATGCGTTATCATATGCAAAAGTTTTAAAAGCGCTCTTGGGTTCTGTTCCGATGATTTTCGGATGCGGACGCGTGATCCCTGCTCTTCCGTTCCTTGAGGTATTTTTCCTCGGTAGGAGGGATACATGGGGATCGGCTGTTCGCGCTGGTAATACAGGTATATGCCGTGGCCGCTAAGCACGATGAACGTGCGAGGGAAACGTGTATCCTGAGCGCGCAACCCGGGTCAGATCTGCGCGTCCGCATCCACGCTCATCACATACACGTTGCGTCGCAGCTGCTTGCTTTGCGCACGCGTGATGTCGCCGGCCTCATACATGTCCTGGATCACGCCCAGCTCGATGCCGTAGCTTTCGCGCTTGACCTCCTCGGCCTGTTCCTGCGCTTCGGCGCTGATGCCCATATTCGGACGCGCCCTCAACGCGGATTCGCTGCGTCGGTAGTCCAACAGCAGGCCGGAGCAGTGCTCGGTGTTGTACGTGTCGCCGCCCATCTCCTCATACAGTCGGTCGATCACATGTTCGATCGCATCCACCTGCACCACACGCGTATGCGCGAACAGCTCATCGTCGCTGAACAGCGGGGTCGTGCGCCGGATACGGCTGTTCACGCGTTTCGCCAACGTGCCCATGCGCCGCTGCAGCGCCTTGTACCGGCCTTTGACGCGCCAGATCATACGGCCTGAATTGTGTGCGGTTTCGATGTGGCGCAGCGAGCTCATGATCTGGTCGAGCAGGCGCTCGCAGGCCTCGGCCTCCAGATCGTTCGCGGCGCGGTTCTCGGCGGGATTCGCCTTGATTGCCGCGCGCACGCCCGCCAGACGGTTCTTGACGTACTCCTTCTCCCAGTTGAGCGCGTCGATCTGCAGCTGCATATACCCCTGCGGATCGATTTCGCCGGTGCGCTGTTTCAACCGCGTGATGCGTTTCGTATAGGAATCGATGACCATAAGCACCGCCCGACGGTTGTCCGGCGTGACACGGCCCGACAGCTCTTCGACCGTCCGCCGCAGCACTTCGATGGTGATCTCCGTCATTTCCGTCGACGTGTCCTTGTCGCGATTCGGCGCGAGCAGCGGCAGCAGGAAATTCGCCAGCAGCAGCGTCACCACGATCACGCCGGCGGCTATAAAGATCAGTTCGTCGCGCATCGGGAAGTTCGCGCCGGCCGCCAGCGTGTAGGGGATCGTGAACATCAACGACAGCGTGATGGTGCCCTTCGGTCCGCCGAATGTCATGACCGCGGCGGAACGCCAGCGCTGCGCCGTCATTTTGCGCCGCTTGCCGGTGGTGGTGTCGCGCGCGAGCCGGAGCATCAGCGAGATCCACAGGAACCGCATGGCGATCACCACGGCGGAGACGGTGAGGATCGCGCACATCAGCAGGCCGTTGCTGATGTGCGGATCATCCCAGCTGGCCGACATCGCGTTCGGCAGCAGCATGCCGAGCAGGATGAACACTGTGCCGTTGAGCGAGAACGACAGCACGCCCCACACGCTTGACGATACGATGTTCGTGCGTGCCACATTCGGTCCGATGCCGGTGCGGTCGAATCGGATGATCAGGCCCGCGGCCACGACCGACAGAATGCCGGAGACGTGGACCGCCTCTGCACCCAGATACAGGATGAACGGCAGGAACAGCTCCATCAGAATACGTGTGGTCATCGTTTCCCAGCCGAGGGAACGCATCGTTTCGAACACCACGTCGGCCACCATGCCCACGACGATGCCGAAGAAAGCGCCACCGAAGAAGGACACCACGAATTGCATGGTCGATTCGCCCACTTCGAACACGCCGCTGACCGCCGCCGCGATGGCGAACTGGAAGCCGACGATACCGGAAGCGTCGTTGAACAACGATTCACCCTTCAGTACGCTCGTTTGGCGTTCGGTCAGCGCCGCCTCCTTGCCGAGCGACGACACTGCGACCGCATCGGTCGGCCCGAGCGCGGCACCGAGCGCAAGTGCCGCAGCGAGCGGAATCGCCGGCCAGACGGTGTGCAATGCGAAACCGACCGCCACCATGGTCGCGATCGCCAGGCCGATCGCCAGCGACAATGACAGTTTGACGGATTTCAGTAGCTCGGTTTTGTCAATCTCATGCGCTTCCAAATACAGCAGCGGCGCGATGAACAGCACCATGAACAGTTCAGGGCTGAGCGTCACGTCCGGAAAGAACGGCAGCTGTGATGCCAGCGCGCCCAACGCGATCTGCACGAGCGGCGTGGAGACCTTGGGTATGAAACGACTTAAGAAGGAGGATAATACGACGGCAGCGATGATGCATAGAATCAACTCGAATACCGCCAACGTGCCTCCTTCGCGCGTATTTCCCAACCTTTTCCAGCCTACCAAGAGGCGGTTATGAGCGTGTTTCGCCATGGGCTGACGTTCGTGCCGCTTCGGTTGGGTGCGCAGGTCGGGCATGCAGGTCGGACGTGCGGACCAGTCGTGCGGAGCGGTCGTATGGCCGCCGCTACACTGTGGCGTATGCGATGGGACGATGATATGGAACCGGCGATCGCGCTGGCCCGCGAAGCCGCCGCGGATGGCGAGGTGCCGGTCGGTGCCGTCGTGCTTGCCGCTGACGGACAGGTGATTGGCCGCGGGCGGAACCTGCGTGAGACGCATGCCGATCCGCTTGCCCACGCCGAAGTCAAGGCGATGGCTGAAGCGGCCGCCTCGCTTGACACTTGGAATCTCGCTAATTGCACGCTTGTCGTTACGTTGGAGCCGTGCCCTATGTGCGCCGGTGCCTGCCTGCAGACGCATATCGGACGTATTGTGTTCGGTGCGTGGGATGCCAAGTTGGGTGCATGCGGTTCGGTATGGGATATTCCCCGCGATCCGCACGTCGGACTTGTACCGGAAGTGATTGGCGGTGTGCGCGAAGCAGAATGCGGGCGATTGATGACCGATTTCTTCGCGCGCCGACGCTAATTACTTTCCGAAAGAAACAAACACGCAGGGCGACGAGAAGAAAAGCGGTATGCAGTACCATCAAAGCGTCATACCAACCAAGAATCGCAAGAAAAGGATGCTGCAATGACGCTCATTCAGACTTTCCACGGCACCGCTTCCAACGGCACACCCCTTACCGCCGTGTATGCCGAGCAGCCGGCTGCCGCCGCAGCTTTTGCTCTGGTGTTCCCCGGCAGCGATTTGCCGAGATTCGTGCATTGGGGTCGCCCGCTCACCGCACCGGAAACCGTGATCAACACGTTCGACGCGCTCGCTCCGCAGCGTGTTTCCGGAGCCCTCGACTACACCGCATGGCCGAGCGTGCTGCCGACACAGTCCGAAGCGTGGTCCGGCTCTGACCGTTTCGACGTGCGCCGTGACGGCGTGGAACTGTTCTGCAAGTTCCAGGTCACCGACATCAAAGCCGAAACCGTGGCCGCCGGCAAAACCTACACCATGGCCGAAAAAGACGGCTACCCCAGCTGGAGCGTGGCCTCCGAGCCCAAGCAGACGCCTACCGTCACCGTCACTGCCGAGGACGTGGAACAATGCGTGAAACTTACGTGGACCTGTGAGCTCGATGAAACCGGCCTCATCCGCCAGCATGCGGAGGTGACGAACACCGGCGAGGGACGACTCGAGATCGGCAAGATCGAACTTGCATTCAGCGTGCCCGCCGACGCCAACGAGATCCTCACCACCACCGGTCACCATCTGCGTGAGCGTTCCCCACAGCGCCAGGACTTCACCATCGGGCGCTTCGCCAAATCCTCCATGATCGGCCGCCCCGACTTCGACGCCACCCTGCTGCTCAGCGTTGGCGAACACGGCTTCGGTTTCACCCACGGCAACGTCTACTCCGCGCACGTGGCATGGAGCGGCAACAGCGTGCTGTCCGCGGAACGACTGCCCTACACCACTGGCGTGATCGGTGGCGGCGAAGTGCTCTTCGGCGGCGAAGTCGGTCTGGAACACGGTGAAAGCTACACCACGCCATGGCTCGTCGGCTCTTACGGCGAGGGGCTCAACGAAGTCGCCTCACGCTTCCACGGTTACATCCGCCGCGTGCACCGCGACTGGCTCGTGGACCATGGCATCGCGCCCAAGCCGCGTCCGGTCATCCTCAACACGTGGGAAGCCGTCTACTTCAACCACGATTACGACACCCTGACCGCCCTCGCCCAAAACCTTGTCAAGCTCCATCAGCTCTGCAAGGTCATTTCGGATCAATCCATCGCGGATCAGCACCTCTGCCTTACAGCCGGACACTGCCTGAATAAGCTTCTCGGTCACATCCACATGCTTGAGGATCACCATGCCAAAGCCCATATCATAATACTGATTCAGCTGCTCTGCCGTATGCGGATCACCAATCTGCAGAACAGGACCATCCCCATGTATTGGTGGAGCAACATCGCCGTGCCGGAAAG
>OGYO01000145.1_pt1 | contig 31990 bp, 24 predicted proteins | sample 1576561 | NCBI WGS metagenome assembly OGYO01 (sample SAMEA3541507, study PRJEB24748) | human gut metagenome | biome: human gut; feature: human-associated habitat; material: faeces | place: China | collected 2012 | reverse complement strand
TAGATTTTTGGTTAGATGAAACATCGATCGATGTTGGAGATAATATTTTAAGCTCAATAATGAATGGAATAGAGCAGAGCGACTTTGCTATTCTATTTCTGAGCAAAGCCACTGCGGAATCAAATTACTCTCAGATGGAACTTAATAATATTATGGCAAAAATGATAAATAAAAAAATGGGTTGGTACGTTGTTAAGCTTGACGACGTTGACATAGAACAAATACTTCCTTGCTTGAGTAATTATAAGTATTTTGATATGACTACAAAGTCAGAAGAAGATTTAAAACTTGATATAATCTCTCAAGTAGAAAAGCTTTCGACTCAAAAAGGTATATAACGAGCATTAAACACCTACATAGATAGGAGAAAAGACATATGAAAAAAATAATATCTATCCTAGCAGCTATCGCCATTATGTCCACAAGCTCCCCTGCTCTCATCGGCGGAGCTGAGAGCTATGACACAACATCGTATGAAACTGTTGCGATGGACGTTGCTGGTGCGCTGGCGCAGCCCGGTTGGAAAGACCCTGCTGTGGGCGTTACTGCACTGCGCGTTAAATGGAACAAGGTCAGCGGAGCAAGCGGCTACCGCGTTTACAGACTCATCGGCGGCAAGTGGACTAAAGTTGCTACGCTGCGCGGTGCCGGAACTACCCAGTATCGTGACGGCGGACTGGCTTCTGCTACCGAATACAGCTACAAGGTCAAGGCGTACCGCAAGACCTCGCACGGCACAAAGTGGAGCAAGGCAAGCGCTAAGCTGACAGCGACCACTAAGCCTAAACAGGTCAAGCTCAGCTCGTGCGGAGCTACTGAAACTGCGATCCGCCTTAACTGGCAGGCTACGCGCTGCGATGGTTATCTCGTTTATCAGAAACAGTCTGACGGCAGCTTCGAGCGTATCGCAAAGTTCGACAGCAGCGCTACCACCTACCGCGTTGACGGTCTGAGCGAGGGTACTAAGTATACGTTCAAAATGCGCGCATACAAGCGTACTCCGTCGGGTCTTATCTTCGGCAGCTGCGCGAGCAAGACCAAGACTACCAAAGAAAAAGAGATCGTATGGACTGATGTAGATAAGGCGTACTACCACATGGCTTGCGGATACCCTACTGACGAGCAGTGTGAGCTGGTAAGCGATGATATTTCTAATTATATTCTTTCTAAGTATGGCGAAACACTTAACGCGAGAAGAAATTTCGATTTGTGGAGAATATACGCATTTGCAAGTCCGAGCGATGAATGCTACAACTTTAATGAACATAAATTCATAGCCAAAAAAGACGTTGCAGACAAAGATAAAACAGACGACGCACATAGAGAAACCTCGGTTGAGCTTTGGTATTTTGCTGACATAGAAAAATCTGGCGATGGATTTCTGCCTCAAAAAAACGCTTATAACAAACAGAACTATGATGCCGTTCAGAACATGAAAAAGGAATGCTATTCAACATTTACCGATTACGCATTTTCAAGCGACGCTTTCGGTCTCCCCCCTCTCAAACAATGTTCAGATTTTTGCTTCAACATAGGCATAGATAAAATTCCCGACGGAGCATCATGGGTCGATGATGATATAGACTATTATAAAGATAAAGACCCCTATCATATCCCTATGTACATTTTGTGGTTCTGCGATGATGGTTATGCTTCACCCCATAATATAGGCGAAGATTCATGCATATCTGCCGAAAAGTAAACAAACAGAATAAATATAACGTAAGACGTTTTGAAGAAATTCAGAACGTCTTTTCTTTTTGCAAAGATAATCCCCAAAGCAATGCCGAGGCTGAGGGGTTGACATAAAAAATCAAAAAAGGAGAGAGATTCTATGTTTAAAAGTAAAATTCGCACGCTGCTGAAACGTGTTGTTTCAACGGCTGCTGCTGCCGTCATGATGGCTACTACTGTCATTCCATCTGCGGCTGCAAAAGACATCGAGTACGATTGGGACTCGACCAGTAATCTTATCTTCACGAAATCATTTTCCGCAGTAAGCGATGGAAGAGGAAGTATCACAGGCTACAAGACCAAAATGGTCGCATTTAAAGCCAAAGATGAAAAATACTTTGCCATGTGCGCTTTGCCCGGAACAGGTTTTGATGAAGATTACAAAAACATCGACGGCGTAATGATCATTCCTCACATGGACGAGGGCGAGTATTGGGAAGAATGGTACAAGTCCGACGGAAGCACATGGAAAAAAGACCTCACTAAAACAGAGAAGAAATTTGTTGCGTTGTGCTCATACTATGGCTATCCCAATGCGTATAAGAACAAAGCATATTTCTATGCAACTCAGGCTCTAACTTGGGAGATCGTTATGGGTTACCGTACTTGCGATGACAATAACAGTAAGACCTTTCTAAACACATACAATGGAATAAAACCCGGCAAATACGTTACAGGCAACAACTCAACAATGCTTAATGAATACAAGAAAGCATATGACGAGATTGAAAAGAAAGTTGCCCTGCACTATACCCGCCCATCGGCATTATCTGAAACAAGTGCCGTTGCTCAAAAAAATCCCATATCAATGACATACGATTGGAGCACGCAAAAATATACTGCTACATTCACAATTGAAAATGAATACATGGATAAAAGCTCTCCGTCAAATTACAGAGAGATAATTCATGACCTCGGCAAAAATGGCGCAGGCTTTGATGTTTCATACACCGAAGGCTCTAAAAATACAAAGATAACTGTTTCGGCGAAAAAGGCTTTCAAAGAAGTAAAAACCGTAACGGTAAACAGACGTATTCAGGATATACCCGATGATATGAAAGTCAAGACTTATCTGAAATACGGAAATCAAACGCTTATTCAGGGTACTTCAAGACCTGATATTTATGGCGGAAGTATTTCTTTCAAAATCACCGACCAACCCAACATAAAAGTAGAAAAGCAGTACAAGACCGCAGACGGCGAGCTGCTTACCGGCGTGGAGCTTGACAGCGCGCTGGCTGATACGCAGTTCCGTATTCGCAAAACTATCGGCGGCGTTAAAAACTACGTTGCAGCTGATTATGACAGCGCGAATGAACGTTACGTTTTCTCGCATTTCACGACCGACCCCGCCGCTGCAACGGCTTTTCATACTGTAAAGACAAGCGGCACTAAGGGCACTTTCGCGGTGCTCGATCTGCCCAGCAAGAAGAATGCGAGCGTTAGTTACGCCCTCGAGGAAATATCCTCCGCCGCAGGCTACGGCACAGCTTCGGCAACTTTCAGCGTGCCGCCATACACCGATAATAAAACGCAGACGATAAAGATCGTCAACAACGGCGCTGACTACGGCACGGTAGATATGCACAAATCTATCATCGACGCAGCAGGCGACAGCTACAATCTTACCGACCGCGACACTGCTCAGGATATGCAATCCGTATACCGCAAAACGGCATTTGTAGTAGGCGTTAAGACTGCGGACGGCATGAAGTATCTCACCAACCGCGCTATCTCTAAAGACGTAGAGCTTATGCCCTCTCATATATTGAAAGGCACAGGCGCAGAGGTATTTGCTCCTTTCGACGGCAAATACTACTCATATGTCACGATCAAAAACGGCAGCGCTTCGGTAGACTTTGAAGCAAACGCGCTGACCGACGATATTTCAAAAGCAGCTCTTATCTACCCCGGCAGCGAGCTTACGGAAAACGGCGATGAGCTTACACCCTGCGAGTACTTCGGCGGGCTTCACATCGAGTGCGTTCCCTGCGACAAGTCGGGCAACACGGTTCCTCTTCTCTTCATTGAAGTAGGACACGCAGAAAACTACGGTTATGATGATCTTGATAAGAACGAAGCAAAAGATATTTCTTTCTTTGACAGATGTACAAGCAGTGAATTTGAGAATTTCAACGGTCTTGTAAAATACCCCGCAGGAACTAAGGTCGGCAGCTATGAGCTTAACGCTGACTCCTGCTACCCTGCGGCGGCTGCGGCAACTGATAAATCCGCAGGACAAAACAAGTATGCCGATACCGAGATCGTAAACCGTTACTACCATGCTTCGCTTGTAGTTACAAAGCGCGACAGCGATACCGAAGAGCCTGTAAGCGGCGCGGTATACGGTCTGTATGCAATTAAGGACGATCTGTCCTCCCTCATTTCAACAGCAGTTACCGACGAGAACGGCAAGGCAAGATTTGATACGGCGGCTGCGGCAAATACCGTTTACTTCCTTAAAGAGATCGAATCGCCCAAAGGCTACGCGCTCGATAACGAGTGGCACGAGATCGTGTTTGCGCCCGGCAACATTGAGCAGAATCTTGTTCTCGACAGCGATTTCGGCGACTTTGGCACTGACACTCAGGACGAGCCGTACAAGCTGAATATCATCGTAAACAAAAATGACGGCAAGAACGACATTCCCGTTAAGGACGCGGAATTTGATATTATTACCGATCAGGCGCTTACCGAAAAGGAAACTGCTAAGCTCTGCAATGACGAGTACAAGGGCAAAGCATATGCGGCAGGCGATGTTATCGGAAAGATCATTACCGATGAAAACGGGGCTGCTGAATATTACGGTCTGCCTTTAGGCAGAATAAACGCCGAAAACCCCGACGTTTTCAATTACACATACACACTTGTAGAAACAAACGTTCCTGCACCTTATGTACTTGACAGCACGCCGTATACTGTTACAACTTACGTTTCAGATATATCGGCAGACAAGACCGCTGAAAAAGGCATTGCACTTGCTGCGGAAACTGCTGACATTGTAAACTATCCGCAGAATGTTGATCTGACAGTTGTAAAGAGATCTGACAGCGACAAACCGCTTGAAGGTGTAGTTTTCAATATCTACGCTAAAGACGACGTAGTGCTGAACGGTCACACTATACAGACTGCCGGCGAGCTTGTCGGCACTCTTTCTCCGACAGACAGCGAGGGCAAGGCATACAGTGTTTACACCAAGCAGGCGGAAGATGGAGATATGGGCGGCGAATACACTTACCGCGTGCCGATATATCCGGGCTTCAAGTATGATATTTCCGAAGATCCTGCCACAGTACCCGAATACTACGAACCGCTCTCTGAGCCGATGGAGTTTACCGCAGAGTACGGCGGCAATAATATTTCTGCCATAGAGCTTACAAAGACTATCGTAAACTACGAAAAATCAGGCAGCATACAGATAAAGAAAACCACCGAAGGTATGCTTAATCTTAGCGGTATAGGTTTCACGCTTTCGGGAACATCTGATGCAGGAACAGAAGTAAACAAATATGTTGTTACCGACGAAAACGGTATAGCGCTCTTTGAGCACATTCCCGTAGGAACATATGAGGTCACTGAGGACGGCAGCACCACGCCTTATGCTTATCTTACCGCCGACCCTGTATCGGTAGAAGTATACTATGCGGAAACTACTACGCAGGAAATTCACAACGATGAAAAAACAGGCTCTATCGAAGTACACAAGACCACGGAGGGAATGCTTAATCTCTCGGGTATTGACTTCATACTCAGCGGTACTTCCGACAGCGGACGTGAGATCTCGATAACTGCAACTACTGACGAAAAGGGCATTGCAAAGTTTGAAAACGTGCCGATCGGAACATATGACATTATCGAGGACGGCAAGACCACGCCTTATGCGTATCTTACCGCCGACCCCGTAGCGGTAGAAGTTTACTATGCGGAAACTACTACGCAGGAGATACACAATGACGAAAAAACAGGCTCTATTGAAGTTCACAAGACAACAAGGGGCATGACGAACCTGAGCGGAATAGACTTCATACTCAGCGGCACTTCCGACAGCGGACGCGATATTTCGATAACCGCAACCACTGACGAAAAGGGTATTGCAAAATTCGCTAATATCCCCATCGGAACGTACACGATCACCGAAAGCGGCAAGACCGTACCTTACGGTTATCTTGTTGCAGACCCTGAAAGTGTTGAGGTGATCTATGCCGAAACGATAACTGCTGAGATCTATAACGACACTACAAAGGTCAAGCTGAGCAAGCAGGATATAACTACCGGCAAAGAGCTGCCCGGCGCTAAGTTACAGGTCATCGACAAAGACGGAAAGGTCGTCGAAGAGTGGGTTTCTGCCAACGAGCCGCACTACCTCGAGGGCGTACTTGCAGCGGGCGAAACGTACAAGCTGCATGAAGTGATCGCGCCCGACGGCTACGAGATCGCCAACGACGTTACATTTACCGTAGCAGACGACGGCAAGGTGCAGACAGTAATCATGAAAGACGAGCTTACACCGACTACACCGCCGAGCACTCCGCCTACTGACACACCGCCTGCAACAGGTACGGCAGCAGTAAGCGTGATAGTTACGCTGGGTGCAGTTTGCATTTTACTTCTTTCAAAGAAAGAAAAGAGCAGTAAGTAACTGCTAAAGGGCTAGCCGCTAAGAGCGGCTGCTCTTCATGAGCGCCGAAAATATGAGTTCGGCGTTGATGAGGGGGAATATATATATTAGGAGTGTGCTTATAGAAACGATAGACATTTCTATATTTAAAGAGCAAAACGCTTTGGAAAAAAATCCAGAGCGTTTTTTCTTTTTTAGACAGATATATTACGAACCGTGCCTGTAAGCCTATGTTTGCCGGCATGGTTGATGATATATCTATCATCAATATCAATAAATACGAAAGGATCTGAAAACATGAAAACAACAGGAATGGTACGCAAATTCGATAGCCTGGGAAGAGTGGTCGTCCCCGCTGAGATCCGCCATACTTTAGGATACAAAGACGGTGATCTTATGGAAATTCTTATTGAAGGAGATTATGTTGTACTGCGAAAATTTCAGTCAAGCTGTATGTTCTGCACTAATGATAATGCCGAAGAGCTGCATGAGTTCATGGGCAAAAAGATATGCACTAACTGTCTGAAAAAAATGCAGAATATGATCTAAGGGTAACTCATCATGGAAATTATCAAGAGTATTTACCTCGTTGATACGTCAGAAACGGTCTTAAAAAGTAGAATTGACAGTGAGGATAATTATGAGCTGGTCGGCGATCTTTTTCTGAATATAACAGATTCGTCTGCAAGATTCTATAGTTTGGATCACGATCTGACATTTGAGAATGTAAGTATCGGCATAGGACTTTCAGAAGATAACAAGCCAATAAATGTTACCCTTGTTGATGAAAACGATATGACATGGGTCTTTGAAAGGCTTTAGAAATGGGGTGATAACACATGAGCGATAATAAAAAGATCGAGGATTTTGGTGAGAAAATAGGAGGTGCAAGAAAAGACCTTTTCAGCTTAGAGATACGTTCTCGCGGATTGAGAGCTTCCGACATAACAGATTGGACAGAGGTCGAAAAACAAAAATATATCACTAAAAAGCAGATATGGGCTGTCCCCGATTATCAAAAGCTGTATGATGAAGGACTGCCTATCAGAATAGTCTATTTTATAAAAAGAGTGCGCGACTCATTGCCTGCAAGCCCACCTGAAAACATACACCCTTCTGACAGCTACCGTGAGGGGTACATAAATGTAATATCAGACGTGCGTGATAGATGTATGTCGCTTAAAACTGACAACGACATAACCATCTTCAAGCAAAATATATGTGATTCGTATAGCTGCCGCGGATATTGGAGCAGATACAACAGAGAGCCAAACACATTCGACTGCTTTACAAATAAATTCTGGAGAGCAGTCAGCGTACAAAGCAACCTTTCTGACCTTGACAGAGAGATAAATAAAAAACAATTTCTGTACACTTCCGAACAAAAGCAGCTTTCGCAGTATCTAATAGTGCAGTACAACGGCAAAAACGTAGAGTATGACCCCATTGAAAACTGGCTAAGGATCAAAAATGGAAATTCACTATACTATTCATATAAGCCTGACAAACAGTTTACGGACATATCCAAATGGCAAAAAGACACTTTTTTCTTTTTAGACAGACGTTATAAAGTCATGGACATAAATTTCCATACTTTTGAGGAAGTAAAAAACTCTATACTGAATAAAGCAAAGCCGGAAGCCAAACGCAAAGAGCCCACGAAGCGCAAAGTTAAATTCAAACCGCCGCAGCTTTCCAATATTGAGCGTCACGGTATAGACTATCGAAAAGGACGGGATATAAGCGGAAATGATATGCTGCGGATCTTTGGTTTTCGCGGCGGCGAATTTGGCAACTGGGAAAATCAAAATGACAGACAGTATAATCTGAATATGTCATATGACGCTTTTAAGGATCTTGCCAAAGCCTTGAATATCGCTGATAAGGATATTTCTCTTGCCGGTGATCTTTCAATAGCCTATGGTGCTCGCGGCAGAAGCATTGCGTTAGCACACTTTGAATCAGACAGAAATGTTATAAATTTGACGAAGATGAACGGCGCAGGAGCACTTGCTCACGAATGGGGACACGCTCTGGATCATTACCTTGCTCGAAAGCTAAATGCACCGACCATATATCTAACAGATAAAAAGCACATAAAAGACTCGCCAATATATGATCTTATGGATAGTATCAAATACAGTAACGGAAAATTCAGCAGCTTTTATCTTCACGCTAAAAAGCTTGATACACAGTACAGCAAAACAGATAAGGGTTACTGGGCGAGTGACGTTGAACTGTTTGCACGCGCATTTGCGTGCTATGTCATGGACAAACTAAAGCCTGATGTATCAGATTATCTTTGCAAACACGCAGAATCGGTTGGAATAGATGAAAACGGAAAAGCTATACCAACTTATCCATATGGTGAGGAACGCGAGGCAATAAATGCAAAATTTGATGAGCTTTTTAAGACGCTGAGAGAAAAGGGGCTGCTGCATGAAGCGGATATTTCTCAGGCGGTAACTGAAAAGGCGGCTTATACCGAAATGCAAGCCGACAATATCGAGCCTGAGCAGCTCTCTTTATTTGATCTGATGAAAAAGAAAGCTGTTAAAAAGACTACATACAGTACCGCCAAGATCATCGTCGAAAAAGAAAAAAGTATGCTTTCCGATGAGGAGAACATACTTAAAATGGCTTCAAAGATCAGACATAATGAGAGCGAAGATCATGTATTCCAAAGGCAGCTCGATAAATTTTTCGGCGGCGAAATGCCTGTACACGAAGTCATCAACGTTTGCGGCACACCGAATATTTTAAAAATACTTGATTCACAAGCCGCAAAGGTAGTTATAAATCAATCAGATCTGCATAACGCCGTTGCCGGTATCGGTGAGTATAACAAGCGCCATACTGAGGGACATGATATACCCAAAGAGCAGATATACAGGCTTTCAGACGCTATAAGAAAACCGATATTGGTACTGAAAGGCAGTAATGATAACGCTAATTCTGTTGTTCTTTTGACAGACTTAACGAATGCAAGCGGAGAAAACGTGATCGTTCCAATATCGCTGGATAGGCAAAACGGAAGGATAAACCGCATAGCAACGCTGTACGGGAAACATAATCTTTCTAACTATCTGGAGCTTCACACAGCAGATATTCTTGCTGTAAACATAAAAAAAGCAGATATGCTCGCAGACTTAGGAGTCCAATTCTCCCAGTCCATACGCGACACAGTGATCCGCTTTGATAATAGTATAGCATATTCTCTTGATAATGTCAATGTGCCTATGGCAGATTTAACAAATAATATACAATTAAAGGATAAGCCGATAACTGCTGACGTGCGTATCAAGGAATTTCGCAAAAAAGATGGTGTTTTTCAAGCGCACATATTGTATAACGGAAAAACAGACTGGCGTACAGTAAGAGCTGCCGATGGCAAACTGTATCTGACAACCGGCTCAAAGAGTTTAGGCAGCCTTGAAAGACACTATTTATCAGCAGAGCAAAGTGACCGTTTTCAAAAGTTCAAGCTTTTCGGCAACGGATCATTTGCAAAAAACGATAAGCAGAATAAGAGCATTTTGCCTATAACAAAAAATAAAAAGCTTTAAATCAACTTCTTCCCCAGTGGGGACGAAGTTGTTTTTTATTTGGGAGGTGATAACATGGCAACAATAAATGGATTTAGAGTGAAGAACGGCGTTTATCAGGCTAAATTACAGCATGACGGCATGACCGAATGGCGAGCTGTAATATCTCAGGCTGGGCAGCTTTACGTTGAGAGCGGTTCAAGAATGACAAAAGATTATGTTCGGTATGAGTTTTCAAACAAGCTTTCCAAAAGATTTGAGAATTTCGTTTGCACAGGCAGAGATAATTCTATCGATATACCCGCAACAAACGACTATCTGGGTGAGAACATGGATCTGATTTCTAACAGTAAGGGGGTAAAGCCATGATAGACAAAATGTACAACTCGGGCAAACGATTTATCAGATACAGCGCAGAAGAGCTGGAGAATGCCAGAAAAGTCGATATGGTCGATTTTTTGGAACGCCATGCAGGCTTCAACTTTAAAAGAGCCGGAAATTACAGCATAGGCAGAGAGCATGACAGTATAGTTATTGACCCTGACAGATACACATGGCACTGGTACTCACAAGATCTATACGGCAAAGGTGCTATCGACTGGCTTATGAAAGTCGATGGATATAGATTTGAGGAAGCAGCCGAAATACTTATCGGCAATAAGCCGCTTAACAATACTAACAGTGCGAGAGATTCACCTAGACAAAACACTGCACAGCAGGCACGTCAAAACGATGTGCCTGTTCCCTTTTCACCGCCTGCTGCAATGAAAGAACAGTGCAGAGAGCTTTTCGCCTATCTAGGTAAAACACGCTGCTTGTCTGATGACGTGATAAGATACTGCGTTTCTAACAAGCTTATCTATCAAGACGATAAAAAGCGTGTGATATTTTGTGGATATGACCGCGCAGGAAAAATGAGATTTGCCGAAGCAAAGATCACTAATACATACAAAAAGTATTATCCACAAAACATTGCCGGAAGTAATAAAGCATACAGCTTTTTTGTTCCTGCACTGCCGACCGCAAGGCATTACGATCCGTCGCAGCTTTATGTATTTGAAGCGCCGATAGATCTGCTATCTCACGGTACGCTCATGCAGTTGGCGATGAAGAAGCAATGTGCAGCGGCAGGAGATATGAGCCTTTATCGCCCTGATTGCTGGCTGGGTTTTAATCGACTTTCTCTTTCAGGACTATCAGAAAAAGCGCTGGAGCAGCGGCTGAAAGATGATCCGCGGATAACTAAGATAGCGCTGTGTCTTGACAATGATGATAAGGGGCAGGCTGCAGCGCTGAGAATAAAACAAAAGTTAGAAAGCAAGTACACTGTAAAAATAGTCAAGCCGCCATACGGCAAAGACTGGAACGAAACGCTTCAAGCTATCACAAATAGGGAGATGAATATGGCTCTTAAAGCCACATCAAAACCTTTAAAAAAATAAAATGGAGGGATCATTTATGATAAAGAAGATACAAAAGGCGTTGTACATTGTATACGCCAAAATGGATAAAATGCTTGCCAGAGCACTTGGCGCACTTATGTGCACAGCAAGCGCAACTATTGTAGCATATGCGGACGACGGAGGCGGCGGTGCATGGAGCAGCATAGTTTCATGGCTCAATACCAACAAATCGGGTCTTGAATATGTTGCAAAAGCACTTATTGGAGTTTGCCTTGTAGCAGCTGTAATATGTATAGCGATAGGCGGTTCGCAGGGCATGAGCAAGGTCAAAAACTGGCTGATAGGTCTTGCAGTAGCCGTTATACTTCTTGTTTTTGGACAGTCATTCCTCGACAGCCTTTACACAAGTTAAAACCAAAGAACGCACCAGAGTGTGCGTTCGGCAGAATGAAATCACTGATCGTTTTGTTCTGCCGTGCGCACACGATTTGCAGAAAGGACTAAGCATATGAAAATATCCAAATTACAGAAAAAGATATACAGTTTATTCTGCGCCATTTTTGCCTTATCGCTCGGAGCAGGCAGTCTGCTTGCCTCTGCTGATGATCTGGGATACGAAGGCTGCTCATCAGCCATACTTAAAATGGTAGATGTCCGCAGCAAGACAAAAGATATGCTGATAAGCGTAGAATGGGCTATACTTAAATTTCTAGCTGACGCTATCGACTATTTTGATAATGCAGTATCTATACTGCTCAAACTCAATTTGTATGACTACCTTTCAGACGCTTTCAGCTTCGGCAGTATGCAGGCTGCCGTTGCCGCAGCAGCGAGCATAGCTTTAATAATAGGCGTATGCGCAATGGTGATCTTCCATGACAAAATACACGTTTCAGATTTCCTTATGAGCGTGATGGTTTCGATGATACTGCTGATCGCATTTCCGTCATTTATATCAGCCTGCAACGCATTGAAAACCAGAGGTGTAAAAGCAGCGCAGCACGTTGAAATAGAGGGACACACGGAAAACTCATCTGTTGATAAGGAAGGCGTTGTAACTCTTTCTTCTTTAGGCAGCGATCTGTTAGGCGAAGGAGTTTACGATGTAGTAAACAGCGTTGACTACAAAAAGAAAATGTCATACACAGATGTTATAGGCAATTCTGCCAATGTCAAGAACATAAATATAACTGGCGTTCTCGAGCCTACCGACAGTAAACCTTGGACAAAATACTACGTTACTGATATAAACGACGTACAGCCGGAGCAGAAAAAATACTCAGAATTGACAACTGAGAACATGATGGAGCTGCTGGGGCTTAGCCGTGAGTATTATGCATACACCCATGTTAATGATAAATTTATATTGGTAACTACAATGCTTTCAAACGGCGGTATTGGCTGTATACTGTATACCTCTCAGCACTATCCGGGCGGCTGTGTAGTATCGGAAGAAGATTCTAAAACCATAGTATCAGCAAGCTTTGGAACTACTGTACCATACAGCGTTGAGATAGGTTCTCTCGCATACTCTGACGGTTCACATATTACGAATGTAAACAGCTTTGAATCATACCTAAAAGACGCGATCGCAAATAACGGTTATGTTCGTGACGCAGGATTGACTCAAACAGTAGGTGCTAATTCGCGCACCATAGAGGAAGCTCTCGAAATAATAAAAGATGATGTTATAAGGGATCTGAACATTAAAGCCAATACCCGAAATGTCAAATCATCAAAAAATATAACGACCGAATACAAGGCTGAACCACTTTTTACAGAGGAAGATTACGAAGATCTTGACGATCAGTCAATGGTAAAATCAGCAGTACGCGAATACATAGATCCGGGATATATCGCTGATTACCTGTATTACTGGCATATAGACTTTTTGAGCACATTATGCCTTATGCTGGCTGTACTTATATGCTTGATCTTCTCCGGCATAAAAGTAACTACCACTTTATTTGAGATAATGTTTTCGCAGCTAATAACGCCATTTGTCATCGCCACAGACCTTAACAACTCGGGAAGAGCAAAAAAGGCGATACAAAATATGCTGCTTTCAAATATAATACTGATGATCGTTGTAATTCTGTTTCGGCTGTATCTATCAGTAGTATGGGGCGTGCGCGAATCTAAATACGGCGATAATTTTGCCGTAGTACTGATAGTCATAATAGCCGGTGCAAAATTTGTGATAGATGGTCCTGACATACTGACTAAGCTTTTTGGCATAGACGCCGGTGTAAAGTCTGGTGCTGGAGCTATAATGGCGCTATCTCAGGCAACACAGATGGGCGGTTATACAGCTATGAGCGCACTAAACATGGGCGGTCATACTTTAGGAGCAGTAAAGAACGGCGGTCAGAAAATTGCCCAAAAGGCTGGCGGAGCTGCCTCCGGTGCTATAAAGGGTATGGCTGGAGGCGTATACGGTGGTGTAAGTCAAGGTAATTCCACCCTCGGAAAAGTGGGCAGATCCATTGGCGGAGCTACTGTTGGCGGAACTGTCGGCGCAGTTGGCGGAGCTTTCGGTCATAGCGATATTGGAGCAAAGGCTGGGTATAATACAGCAGGCGGAACAGACAACATAAAGCAAAGCGTAGGAGAAGCAAAAGAGCATTTTACCGACAGCTTTAAAAACAAGTGCGGTGCTGACGGCGGTTCTAGTATGACTCAGTCATCAGGCGGTATAAACGGCAAAGACGGTCAAAACGGCGCGCCAGGCGTAAATGGAGCTGCAGGCGAAAAAGGAGCAGACGGTAAGCAAGGTGAAAAGGGACAGGGATTCAACCCTCAGAATGATCCTTCAAGCGGTTCTGGCAGCGCCGAATCACAAACTGCTACTGCTCCGGAAAGCAAAGTAACTGCTTCCGGCAGCAATAACAGTGAACCCTCTGCAAGCAGCAGTCGAAACACTTCTGCTTCAAATAACACAGATCAGGGCAGCACACAAGGCAGCGGTTTCTCTGAACCATCGCCATCAACGGCAGCCAACCATGACAACGCGCCTAGACCCACAGCTAAAACCTCTAATAATACAAAAAACACATCAGATCCATCTGCTGAAAAAGGAAAAGGACTGTAAGAGAAAGAAGGTAAAAATATGGGCTTAGTGCCAAAGAAAACAAAAGCTGATTATCATATTTTCCGTCATATAAGCGTTGTAAAGGTAGTGGGATTTATTTTCACTATCGCAGGGGCTTCTGAGCTTGGGGACTTTTTTGTAGCCGCAAAACTCAAAATACCGTTCATTATATTCTGCAGTGTCGAGTTTCTCATTCTAAGCGGCAACAGTCCCTCAGACCCTACCAAATGCTTTGCAGCAGCGTGGTTTGACTGGATAAGATATTCCTTTGCGAAGAAAACTATACGGGTAGAAGAAAGCGAGGTGACAGATAATGAAAATGTTTTTAAAGCAAAAGACGAATAAAGAGATCGTAAAGCAGCAGAACAAAAAGCTGCTTTCTAAAAAGAAAAAAACAGCTCAGAAGGAGAAAAACGCTAACGCTCTCAATGCGCACATATCGTTTGAAAGTATCTCAAACGGCATAATACATATGAAAAGCAAAGGCAAACCCATTATGTGCGGCGTGCTGGCTATAACAGGCATGGACATTTATAATCTGAAAGAGTACGAGCGAAATGCCGTTTTTGATAACATGGCAAGGGCTACTATGTCACTCAGAGCAAATCATAAGTACATCTTTACAGCGGCTTGCCCATATCTTCAAAATCAGAAAAACTTCATAAAGTATAAAGCCAAACAAAGTATAAATAAATACGCCTCATCGCTGCTTGATGAGCAATTTTTTCTTTTAGACAGCTTTGAGAAAAATCACCGTGATCGAATGGCATATCTGCTGATTTACGATAAAAGTGAAAAGAATATACATGACGACGCAGAAAGATATATAAATCAGATGGTAGACGTTAATGTAGCGTGGTGTACGTCAGACGAGATCGCCGCCATGCTCAACAGCCTGCTTTGTCTTGATACAGGCGCAGAAAAACTGAGCACCCCCGGCACGCTCAATAAAAAGCTGCTGCCAGAAGAAATAGAGTTTCAATCCAATTATTACAAGATCAACAACAAGTATGCGCAGTCGATAGTGATATACGACTATGCGGCAGAGATCGACGATCTTGAATACGCAAATATCGTTACCGGTTACAGCGATACCATAGTATGGGATATAAAAGAGCGCGATAAAAGCACTGTGCTCAATGAGATACAAGCTTCCTTGCGCGAGTTGGAGTCACGCGGAGCTATCAATCAGGACAGAGCGGAAAAGATAGATACGCAAACTGAGCTTGCAAAGCTGGATCTTGTATACAACAACATAAAAAACGGCAGCGAGCAGATATATTATGTAACACTGCGCTTCATCGTAAGCGACAACGACCTTGATAGGCTGCAAGAGCGCACGCTAGATATAGTAAAGGAGCTTGAGCAGCAGGGATTGTCGGCGTACATACCGTCAAATACGATGCTGCAGGAATTTCTCTCAATAATTCTTGACGGTAATACGATACAAACGCCGTTCCCTGTATTCGATACGCTTTCGCGGCAGTTTCCTTTTTATTATCAATCACATATAGACCCAACGGGATTGTTTTTCGGATATACTGCAACCGGCGGACTTAATATACTCAACACATTCACGCGAACGTCAGAACGTAACTCATACGATCTGCTTGCTATCGGCGTAAAGGGATCTGGCAAATCGGTAACGCTGAAAGATATGCTAGAAGAACAGCTGCTGCTTGGAAACAGAGTGCTCGTGCTCGATATAGAATCTGAGTACCGATCTATGGCGGAAGTATACGACGGGCAAGTCATTAAAATGAACCAGAGATCAAGGATAAATCCGCTCCAGATAACAAAGGCTGTTGACTCAAAAGTTGAGGAAGATATACTGCCGGAGGACGACGCAAAGGCAAACTTTGCGTCGGAGCTTTCACGCATACGTACCTTCATGTCTATGTACATAAGCGATATAGATATGTTTACACTAGAAGCTTTTATGGATCTTGTGACTGAAAGCCTGAATGAAAAAGGCATATATCCGGATACAGACGTGCGCTTTTTGCCGCCCGAGAAATTTCCCACATTTTCTGACGTTATGAAAAAGGTCAAGGATAAGCTTTATATCGAAGGAAACAGAGAACGGCTTACGTCAAAACTGATCGAATCTTACAGCAATCTTGAAGTATATCTGCGTCAGCTCACCGGCGACGGAGCATACGCAAGTATGTTCGACGGCGCGACCAACGTTGATATATCAAATAACGACCTTATCATCTTTGATGTTAAGACCATAAGCGATATGGCGGAGAATGTCTACAACGCTCAGCTTTTTAATATTTTAACAATAATGTGGTCTACGGTGTGCAAAAACGTAGAGCACAACCAGTACCTCATAAACCCGTGGGACAGACGAAACGTTGTCTGCCTTATCGACGAGGCTCACCGTTTTATTTCTGTAAAGTACCAACAGGTAACGAATTTCATCACAAATCTTGTACGCCGTTCAAGGAAATATGACGCCGGATTATGGTTTGCCACGCAGAGCGTACTTGATTTTATTCCCAGCAATGACAGCGCAGCAGCGGAGCAAATAAAGGTCATCTTCTCCCTCGTACAGTACAAGCTTATACTCAAACAAGCGCCGGAAAGTATCGAAATGCTTCATAAAATATTCCCTCAGTTCACCGATTTTGAGCTTAACGCAAGCACTTCGTTCATGCCGGGACAAATGCTTCTCTCGCTCGGTTCGGGGCGAAATAAGATCCACTGCCGCAGAATGGTATCAGCCAAGCAGCTCTTGTATATAGGCAACTCGCAGGATAGGATAGAAATAATACACGATTGTTTCGCTCACTATTATAACGACCACACAAATGAAGAATACGGACTAATGCTGCGAAATGCAGACATAAATTATTTCCGCAAATGCTTTATGGCGGAAACATATGCTTACCTCAAACTTAACCAGCGCGACAGCCAATATCTTGATAACGTTATTGTTCTTTTGATAGATAATCTGATAAAAGAGCTGCTGTCATATACCGTCGGTACAGATAAGGAGGAACAGATATGAAAATAGTTTCTCCTAAAAAAAGCAGCCGCAGATATATGATCTTCACAATGATCACTCTATTCATACTGGCTTTTTTCTTTACCTCGACCTATTGGACTACACTTAAAATAAATAGTAAAAGCAGCAAATATGATGAGATAATCAAGCAAAATGATTACAATATCAAGATAACAGCAGCCTCATATCACGACGGGATATGCGAATTTACATTGAAATGTAAGCTTATGAAGGACAATTCCACGCAGTCATATCCGAAAGTTTCAAGCATAAAATTCGACGCTGATCCTAATGAGTATGAGTTTTCAAGCGGAGAAAAGTACGATGAATATTCTCAGATAATAACTATCGAAAAACCTCCGACAGAGTTTGAATATGTCACGATCTTAGTAACGTCAGAGCTTGCCGACATCGTACACGAGGACTCATATAATGACTTTGGCGAGCTTGTTCCCGGGTATACGGAGAAGGGAAAGACCTTTGAAGATACGATAGTTATAGATAAAAAAGACATGGCAAATAAGCATATTAAAGCACAGCCCGGACATATGGAAGATAGCGAGATGGACGATGATCCTGCGCAGTCTGTACAGGAAACCACAGTTCAAAATGCCGCTGTACCGGCTGAGATAATGTCAACAACGCAAGCAGACCGATCGCCATACGCAGCAGAAAACAATACATCTTCAACGTATGAAAGCTCAGCCGAAGCTCCTGCAAAGACCACTACTACAACGCCTGCACAAGCGCCTGATAATAATAACGGCGGCGGAAATGGCGGCGGTGGAGGTGGAGGCGGCGGCAATCAACCCGCTTATGTTCCGGACTATGATCCGCCCGAAACACAACAAACACATTCGGAAACTGAACCGCCGACAACTACAGATCCGCCGCAAACGACCGCTCAGCCAACAGCTCCTACTACCACAAGACCGCCCGAAACAACATCGCCGCAGGCTGTACACCCCAACAGGATCTACATAGAAACAGACTTTGAAAACAACAATGTTGTGCTCGAAATAGGCGCTGAAACAAAGCTGCGGGCTATCGTAGAACCAGAAAATGCAGCCGATAAAAGCGTAAACTGGAGCTGCAACAGATCAGGTATGATCGAGATAGACAGCGACGGAAAGGTAAAAGCCATAGCCAAAGGCAAGGTCATCGTAACAGCCAAAACGAGTGACGGCGGGCTAAAAGCAAGCTGCATGGTTACCGTAAAATAAAGAAAAGAGGATCAAAAATGACATTTAATAATTCAGGAAACCGTGTAAGAGTCACGGGATTTATCTCATCAGATATTACATCACAGTCAGCTTACTCGATCGAGTTCAAGTTGGCTGTACCGCGAAAAGCAAAGCGCGGAGAGCAGAGCTTCAATGACGTTTTCACCGTATATGCAAACGAAAGCAGCACGATCACATTTGCCAAAAACCATTTGAAAAAGGGCAGCGTAGTGATAGTAAAAGGCGAGCTTAGAACATTTAACAAGGGCACTATAAAGATATGCAGCAGCGATATAACGATAACATCAGTATCAAAATGATGGAGGAATGACCATGAACGAAGATAAAACACTTATATATGAATACCCATCAGCAGAGCTAAAAACTGAGATATGTGCGACCTTTGAAGCCAGATCTAAGCTCTCAAAAAAGCTGAAATTCATCGGTGCAGGTTGTCTTATAGGCGCTATGCTGCTGTTTATGAGCTACTGCCTTATAGTAAGATTCAAACTTGTTTTTTTCTTTTTGACAGCCCTTTGCATTGCAGCAGCAGTGGTCATTTTAAAGACCGCTGTGCGTTACAATTGGCATTATCTTTTTGTAAAAGCTTTTGATACTGACATGGATATAGAATATTTTTCAAACGGCACAAAAAGCAATTTCAATATAAATTACGACAACATATTGTCAATACGCTTCTTTGACAAAAACTACTCTTCGATCAAGATCAAGTATATCGACAGCCATTCTGACGCGGTGTGCAATATATTTTTGCTGCTTAATGTCGGCACACCTGAACAGGGATTTTTTCTCTACACCATGCCGCGGCTTACTGAAAAACTCAGAATTTCTGAACGGTCGATAGAGAAAAAATTCGGAAGTGAAGAAGAGTTCTACTCCAATTTTTTTGAATAGGAAGGGAGATACCGTATGGATATTTTAATAAGAAATATCCCCGATGACATTGTAAAAAAGCTTGATACCTCAGCTCAGCGAGAAGGTCTTTCCCGCAACGCTTTTATAATAAAGATCATACACGACTACGCCGCCTGCAAGGAAGATTTTCTGCTTAATGCGCTGCCGACTATCGTCCGAGCGCTCGTAAATGATGAACTGGAACGACTGCTGCGCGGAGCAGGATCGGTCGAAAACAACATATATTTATCATCGCAAAAGCTGATGAAAATTGCAGAAAAGCTTGACGTTTTGCTCGCTCCCGAGCTAGAAAAAGCGGCTGAAAGTGAACTGAAAAATAGTGACGTTCTTAGTTTATTAACATTTGTGGACACAGAAAGTTAATATGCAAGCCGATTTTGTTAATATTTCCGAAACAATGATATATCCATCAGATATACAGAACGCCAAAACAGATATATAGTATATATCTGAGGGCAATTATGTATATCTGCCATATATCCAAGTGCGATTTTTGTATATCCGCAGTATATCCCGCAGCCAAAACCGTATATCTTATAGATATACAAAAAGCTCTTATGATAGCATGACAATGCGCCTAAAAACGCGGCACTGCCGCGTTTTCCCCCCGGCGTGATAGCACGCCTTTATGCTCGTTCGTTCTTAATGGAGGTCAGAACATGAAAGTAAAGAACACGAAAAAAATTTTTTCTCTTGACGAAGCAACGATCAAAAAGTTTGATAAGCTGATGTTGTTGAGCAACGCCAAAACTAACAGCGAATTATTGACATGGCTTATCAATGAAGCATACTCAAAACTTGAAGATGAAAACGATGAGGAAACAGACATTCTGAAAAGTATAAACGAAAAACTCTCGTTATTGATTACAATATCAAATGAAAATAATCTGATGGATTATCAAACACGCGACGCGCTCAATTCCCTTATTTGTTTTTATGAACCCGATACAGATTTCAAATCCGCTGATACAAAAGCCGTCGGATCAGACCTGCACCGCTTTTTCCAAAGCTCTTATAAAAACTATAAAGCCCGCATACATAAAGCGTCACTGGAAAAATCCGCGAAGAAAATATAAGAAAGTTTCAGGTACTAACCTATGGACAGTGTATCAAATAACAAAATTACACCGGGCGTTATATTTAACAACCACTTCATCTATGATTGGCATATAGGCACAGGTGATTACTCCGATTATGCGCAGAGAGATGAAGCCGTAACAAAAGAGGAAAATATACTGCCTGACTATGATTCATATTCTGTACTAAACGATCCTAAAATTCTGGATGATCAAAGTAAAAGCATTCATGAGTCTTTGAAAAGTGAATACGATTATTTTAATTATATGAGAAATAAGGAAAAGAGCGACGGACTATTTGACGCAACTCGGGACAAGCTTACGACAGACGAGATCAACCAATTTCGCGAATACGAAAAGATCAGCAAAAAAGAGGGCTGTCCAAAATATATCGGAATAGCTTCATTCGATAATGATTTTCTGCGTGAAAATAATCTGATAATAGGTGATCAGATCAATATACCGGCAATAAAAAACGCAGCGAGAAAAGGCATGAATGCACTTATCAATAAATCAGACAAGCTCATTGCTTCAAACTGTTATTGGACTGCTGCAATACATACAAATACAGACAACGTTCATATCCACTACCAACTCCTCGAATATCATCGGTTAGAAAACCGCTGCAAGACCAGAAAGGATAAGGATATGATCGAACGTAGTGCTATGGAAAGTCTTATATCTGTTATGGCTACATCTCTTAACGCTAATGACTTGACCAAAAATCTGACAGAATACGAACGAAATATCCTTATGAAGCAAGTTAAATATAACTTTTCAAACAGCTTAGCTAAAATAGAAGAACTTACAGAGAAATTGCCGAATAACAGAGGTTGGCAATATAACAGATTAGACAAAAGCACTCAGAATCAGATCGATAACTGTATTAGGTCGATAATATCTGAAAACGCAGAGCTTACGCAGCAATATAAAAACTACCTAACGAAGATAGAAGCCGTTCAGAATAATTCCAAAAGACGATACGGCGAAGGATCTCATTATACCGATTACAAAGAAACCCGCTTACATGGAAAAGATGGATTTTACTCTCGCGTCGGAAACTCCTTTCTAAAGATCTGCAAAGACTACCAACTTGATAAAAACCAGCGCGAGGCGGAGCTGATGGAAGCTGGCGCGTATCTGTCTAAAAAAGAAGCTGACGTCCCGCACGCTGATGATGAATACTATGCGGAAAACGTGCCGTATCTGTCTGAAAAAGAAGTTGACATAGAGTATAGCTATTCAGAAGCCGACGTCCCGCCTGTTGATGATGAATACTATGCGGAAAACGTGCCGTATCTGTCTGAAAAAGAAACAAGTAATGACTGTTATATAAAGTGGAGTAAAGATTACAAAGAAGCAGCCCGACTGGTGTACAAAAAAGATTCGAGCGCAGAAGATATAAAGCGTGCAGCCGTACTGTATAAGTCAGAAGCCTCTAAAGGTAATCTGCTTGCTGTATTTGATCTTGGTAAGCTGTATGCCTCCGATCTGCTGCAACGGAAAGATGATGAGCTATCAGCTAAATATTACAAACAAGCTTTAGATGGATTTTTGAAAATAGAGCCTACTGCCGGCGATATGACGGCGTATATACAATATCGTATCGGTAAAATGTACTGCTATGGGTTGGGCACTGAAAAGGATCTTAAACAAGCTTTTGATTGGTTTTCAAAATCTGCTGTCAAGGGAAATAAGTTTGCGCAATTCAGCTTAGCGAATATGTACTACTACGGAAACGGAGTTGAAAAGGATCTTTCAGAAGCGTTTCGATGGTACAGTAATGCTGATAAGCAGGGACAGCCATACGCAGCATATGCAATAGCTCAGATGTACAGTAACGGCGAGGGCGTAGCCGCGGATAAAGATCTGGCGCATATCTATTATCAAAAGGCGCTGAACGGATTTCTTGATCTTGAAAACAAAGACCGTGCCGACGATAATCTATTTTACAAGATCGGTATGATGTATAAAAACGGATTGGGAACTGAAAAGGATATTGCAAAAGCTGTTGATTACTTTAAGCGGTCGGCTTTAATGGATAATAAAAACGGTCTGTATGAATACGGAAAAACGCTCATAAGCAGTGACTACGAAAAGCGAGATGTTGAAAAGGGATCATCATATTTGAGAAAAGCAATAGAATATGGCAACATAAATGCAAAACGTTTTTATGCCATGCAGTATATCAGCGGAGAAAATATCGATCAGGATATAGACACCGGACTTAAAATGCTCCACGAGGAAGCAGATAAAAATGAAGCTGCCGATACCCCTTCTGCTCTTTGTTTAGGCAGACTTTATTTTAAGAATGACTACGGTATACCTTTAGACATTGATAAAGCAGAATACTACGCCATAAGAGCTGAAAAGGGCGGCAATGAGGCAGCATGGTATCTGCTCGGAAAAATCTATTCAGATTCAAACAGCAATAAATACGATATTGAGAAAGCGATCACATACTTTAAGAAGTCTGCTAAATGCGGAGATCCAAATGCACAATACCAGTTGGGAAAGATCTATCTTTCCGCAGATGACAAACGGACTGCTTATCAGTATTTTAAACAGTCTGCGGAAAACGGCAACACATTTGCAGCTTACTATGCAGGCAGGATCTTATTAGATAATAATGCTTCTGCAGATATAAAAACAGGTATTGAATTTTTGCAGCAGGCAGCGTTAGATAACTTCGACCCCGCTTTTTTCTTTTTAGGCAGATATTACAGCAAATTTGATGATACCGACAGCCGTTCTAAGGCTAAATACTACCTTGAAAAGTCTGCAACAGAACACAATAACTCAAATTCACAATATTTGCTAGGAAAGGTCTATCTGTCTGAAAATAAAACAGATAGAGCGATGGAGTATTTTAAAATGTCGGCGGAAAGGGGCAATCAGAACGGTCAGATCGCGTATGCGCTAATGTTGTATAAGCAAGGGCAGAGAATGGCTGCCACGCTTTGGATAAAAAATGCAGCGGATAATGGCAATAAGACAGCCAAAAAGATCATGCGCCAATTTGATAAGCAGAGGACATATGCCGTCGTGAGAAGCGCCAATATCGCTCAAACAGTGATAAGTAAAGGCATATCGCAATCATCAGTACTTAAACGCACTAACAATATGCTGCGCAGCACGCTAAAATCAGAAGAGGCTCGCACCGCTCGTCTAATGAGAGAGTTTGAAAAAGATCAGGAAAAACAGAAAATACAGAACAACAGCTCTGTAAGCCTATAACCCCATAATTGAAAGGAACGTCCGGTATGGAAAAATTAAAGAAGATAGTAAACGCCTTGATAGCCAAAGTATTATTTGTTTATGGCTGGATATGGGATCTTTGCATGAAGGCTCTTAACGCTGTAAGCAAAACACCGATAGAAACAGATAAGGAACGCAGAGATGTGCGAGTGAAACAATTTGCCGTAGCCTCGATCATCTTCTATTGCGCAAGCAACAGCTGCCTGAAATTTATCATAAAATCATTGCATAAAGTAATGAAAAACAGCAGCTTTATATCAAGTCATTTTATGCCTTGGGATATTATCCTGCCGACAAATATTCAACTGTTTATCCTGCTCGTGCTGCTCTCGCTTATCGTTGGGCTTGGCGCTTCTGTCAAGCTGCACACGCTGTACAGAATGAAAAATGACAGCAAAAATATAAAGGGCGATAATAAATTCATGACGGAAAACGAGCTTGCGGAGCATTTCTATCCGGTCAAGATGGACGACATAAGCTCTGCCGAAAAAGCAGGACTGCTTATCGGTGAGAAAGACGGTGTTTACTATATCGAGCCTGATACGTTTAACACAATGATAGTAGGCGCTACAAGATCGGGTAAAGACGAATGCTTTGTACTTCCATCTATGCGGCTGATGGCAAATTCAAAGGCGAAGCCCAGCATAATAGCAAACGATATGAAAGGCGAAATGCTCGAGCAAACATATACCGAATTTGTGCGCAACGGATATAAAGTTCTCGTACTGGATCTGATCGATACAGACCACTCGCTGCACTGGGATCCGTTATTCATCATAAAAAGCGAATATATCTCAGCAAGAGAAAGCGACGGAGATCTTTCAGATACGTCAAAACTCGTTGAATCATATGCTCACTGCCTTACAGACGATGAAAAATCAGAAGCAGTATGGACTGACTCTTCCCGCTCGCTGCTCTGCGCCATGATATATTATTTTTTAGACAGAGGATATGAGATGAACAAAATGCAATTGGTAAATATGTTTAGCATCTATAACTTTTTCCTCGAATTTGGCACATACAACACCGTAATAACAGAGGCAAACGGTCAGAAAAGAATGGCAAACGCGCTGGACGAGCTATTCAGTAAACTTCCTACCGGTTCGCTCGCAAAGCTGGCATACACCACCTCAAAGTTTTCTGAGGGTGAAACGAGATCATCTATTTTTACCGTACTGTCCTCAAAACTCGCAATATTCGGTACTGATATGGGCATACAAAAGATCACCGCTTTTAACGACATAGATTTCAACGACCTCACTAATGAAGAACGTCCCTGCATAATCTACCTTGTTACACCGCATGAAGAAAAGTCGCGTCATATCATAGCCTCCATATTTATCGACCAGTGCTACATGATGTTAGCGAAAAATGCTCGTAATCAGCCAAACGGAAAATACAAACGCAGAATAGAGTTTTTTCTGAACGAATTTGGTCAAATGCCGCTGATACACGAGCTTTCACAAAAGCTAAACGTATGCGCCGGCTGCAATATACTTTTTAATCTGTTCTTGCAGGATCTTGGGCAGTTAAAACGATATAAGAATGAAGAAGATTCGATTTCAGGCGGCTGCGGTATACAGATCTATATCAATTCTTTGTCTAACAAAACAAACAAGTATTTCAGCGAGGGACTTGGAAATAAAACCGTCGATTACTTGACGTTCAGCGGAGATGTTTACGGCTTTCTAAATCATCAAGGCGAGCGTGTAGATGGGAAAGCCCTGCTGGACGCTTCGCAGCTTTCACGCCTAAAATTCGGTTCTGCCGTTGTTAAAAAGCAGCGCTGCGACCCTATCAATACCGTTATCACTCCGTATTTTAAGATCAAAGACAAGCCGGCTCGAATACCCAGAATGCAGATACCACTGAATGTATCTGACTGCAGTTTAGATACGATCCTTTTCCCGCTGGATAGTATATGGGACGATCTGGGCGATATAGGATTGCAGTATCGCCTCGATCAGCTGCAGCACAAAGCCAATGAGTATATCAATAAACAGTATGCGATCATGAGCCGTATCCGAACCATGCAGGAAAACGGCGACAGCGTACCGGAGTTGATGTATACTGAGGCACTCGAATACGAGAAAAAGGCAAGCGCTGCTCAGCGCGACGTGTTCGTATATCAGGAAGAAATGAAAAACAAACGTGAATTTCGCGAGAATGAGAAGCGCAAGATTTTCGCTGACGCTTACGGCGAGTCTTTTGTTCAGACAGCAGATGATGGCGATGAAGAGTATGCAGATGATTATGTAGCCGGCAGTCCTTATGAATACGGCGATGAACGCAGCTATACCGACGCCGAAACTGCTGTAAGCAAGCTCAATATGCTTACCTCCGGCGAGTTCCAGTATTATCTGGATCAGTCGCTGTACACCGATCTGCGGGCATACGTCAAAAAGATACAGAAACGTCCCACGATACGCAGCAACTTTACTGACGATGAGTGGGCAGCAGTAGAAAAATACATAAACGACGAGGAAATGAAATATGCTGATACCTAATTTTTTCTTAGACAGATATACTAAAGCAACAGATCTGATGATAGCCTGCAAGTTTTACAGCATGATAGGCAGCTTCACAAAGCGCAACTCAAAGGGCTATGAATTATCTATCAAAGAAAAAACGCTTGCTGATATATGCGGCTGCTCAGTTGCTACTGTGCGCCGCTCTATGCAGCGTCTTTGCAACGATGGGTTAGTTATCTCCATGCACCGCCCCCACCGCTCAAACGGCACTCTGGGAACGTATATATACACAATAAAAGACTTTGCCTGCGACAGAGGTTATTTCTCCATAAACAAAAGAGCCTTTGAGCAGCTAAGCCCAAAAGCCTTTCAGATATATGTATGGTTTTGCCGACTCAGAGGCGGCAGTTGCAATAGTTTTTATCAGAGCCTTTCTGATCTGCAGCGTATCACCGGTGTCAGCCGCAGCCGCATATCAGCTATCATAAATGAACTGGTAAGGCTCAGACTGGTATACAAGCAGCGCAAGAAAACACGCTGCGGCGACTATACCGACAATACATATTTCGTTGTGGTCTACATTCGCAGCAAAAGGATATATAAAAAAATGAGCCATCGCCTTAGCGGAGCGATGACTCAAACGTATAAGTCTATGACCTATACCAATAAGAAAAAACTTATATATTATGTTACAGATATTTGCAAGAAAAGTCTTGCTCATTATATTAAGTTTTTGTATATAAATAAAGAACGATGTAGACCATGATCTATATAGGGGTAGGGGCTGATCTGTAACCTCTGTTTGTAACCCACTATCTCTATATCTGTCAAAGAAAAAAAACATGATCTAAATTACTATACACAGTATAGATATATTACGTTCGGGCTATATATGACGCTTACTCTGCCGCCTATTGAATGAGCCGCGCGGGCTTTTTTCTTTTAGACAGATAATAAAGCTTGATTATGGTCGAATAAAGTGATATTATATCTATGTTTCACATTTTTTCAATTGTAGGGAGATATTGATAATGAAAATAAAAAGTTACATAAAATTATGTGCACTGTTGACCGTGCAGCGCGTGCCGTACAGCTCGCGCAGAAGGCCCGGCGCGGTGTTGATGGCATGCAGCCGGTCAACGCCGTCAATTTGACTGTGGCCCTCGATGTGCTGACGCAGCGTGCCGCCAAAATAGACGTTGAGGACTTGCAGCCCGCGGCAGATGCCGATGACAGGCTTTCCCGCGCACAGGAAGTTGTCAATCAGCGTGAGCTCACGCGCGTCGCGTGCTTCGTCGAGATCTTCCGAGCCGTTCAGTGCTTGACCGTAAAAGCGCGGGTGCATGTCGCCCCCGCCAGGCAGCAGCAAAACGTCCGCGTTCTCCGGCGTTTCGGCGAGCGGCGCACCGACCAGCGCGAGCGCATTTTCGTAATTTTTCAGGCGTACCGATAAATAGACAGTCTTCATACGCACAGAATATGTCCCGAATGCGAAAAAAGACCTTGCAAGACGCAAAAAGTTATGGCATAATAGTTTGGCTGATAACAGCGAACTGAATATGCAGCGGTATCGAAGTGGTCATAACGGGGCTGACTCGAAATCATGTTTCCACTTTGGAAGTCCAAACTGCCGAAAAGCCAGTAACCATGCGGGTTTGCGGGCAAGTTCAAATCGTGAATTGGGGTCTGTTCTATCCTGTTGTTCTTCCCAATTTCCACGGCTTGAATTTTGCGGGAAAATGGCTATAATGAGAGCAGCCATCTGACAGCCACTTTGAGAGGTATGTTTTGGGGTTCCGTAGTTACCGCTATCGTCCCTGATTTACCGTCATCATCCAAGTTGGTGTAATGATTCGAAATCAGGTTTCCTATGCGGAGTGCCAAACGGCTGAAACCCTTGGAACCATGCGGGTTCCAGCCGAGTTCAAATTGAATAATGTTGCTTGTTCTATCCTGTTGTTCTTCCCGATTTCCACCGGCTGAATTGGTCGGCGGGTCGGGACCAGGGATATAACATAAATTTGGAGATGTACCCAAGCGGTTGAAGGGTCCGCACTCGAAATGCGGTAGGTCGGCTCAAAACCGGCGCGAGAGTTCGAATCTCTCCATCTCCGCCATGAGGTCTGCCAGCGAAAAGCTGGTAGACCTCTTTCCTTTTTATGGAGAAACCGCCGATAGGTTTTGCAGCATGGGCGCCACAATGTCCTGCTCAATGGCTGCGGCGGATTGTTTTTTCGTGGCATATTGCAGATGCCCGTAAATATCCACCGTTGTTGAAATCTCACTGTGTCCCAGCCATTCTTTTACCTGTTCCATCGGAACACCGTTGGCCAGCAAAAGCGAGGCACAGGTATGGCGAAGATCGTGGAAACGAATGTGCCGTAAATTGTTCTTGGCAAGCAACTTCCCAAAGGTCGAGGACACATAGTTGGGTTTAATGAGATTGCCAATCACATCGACACAGACATATCCCAGATATTCTTTGTTGTAGGCGCGCCCGCACAGCTTGCGATTTTCTTCCTGCTGTTTCTTGGCCTCCAGCAACCGTTCTTTCAAAAAAGGAATCAATGGATAAGTCCGCAGACTGGATTTGTTCTTTGCCTTGTCCTTCTTAATCGTGACCCGCTCTCCCTTTACATTGCAGGTTGTTACCGTATGCCGAATGGAGAAGCAGTTATGGTTGAAGTCAAAGGCACTCCATTTCAAACCGATAACCTCACTGCGGCGCAGGCCGTAAAAAGCAGTCAGTAGAACTACCAGCTCGATCTTATGCCCCTTGATAACTTCAAACAGATTCAGGACTTCCGAATCCAGGTAGTAGTCACCCTTGAAGGGTTCAGGCTTGGAAATGATAATCCGGTCAGCCGGATTGCTTGGAATCAGATTTTTGTCAACCGCATAATTCAACGCCCCATGAATCAGAGCGTGGTAATGTTTAACGGTGGTCGGCTTGACCCGTTCCAATTCTTTCTCATAAAAAGCGAGAATATCTTGTTTGGTAAGGTCACAAAGGGCGACAGGATGCTCTCGGAAATACGGGGCGATGGGGTTGTTAAGCTGTTGTTCGTATCCCGAATAGGTCGAGAGTTCAATGGGCTTGCTGTCCATCACCCGTCCGGTAGCAGACTTGTACTTGTACTCAAGCCACTGGTACAGGAAATCCACAAAGGAAATCGCTGCGGATGACGGGCCAGACGGAGAAGCCGACTGCTGTGAGGCCGTAGCCTCCTGAAGCAGCTTTTCCGTCCATTCTTTTCGGATGGTGGGAAGCATATTGTTTGCCCAGGTCTTATTGCCCTTGACTTTCTTATGGGTGGGAATCCATTTGGGCTTTCTCTTACCGTTCTCATCGGTAAGGTTTAGAACCCAATAGAGATACCCTTTTTTCTCGGCCACATGGCCGGAGATTAGTTTGCTGTTTTCTTGCAGGTGTACCGCTGGCATACTGATCTGTTCCTCCTTTTGCGGTATTGAGTTCACCTACCAATGACACCTTTATTGTATCATCGGACAGAACAAAACTCCAGGTAAATCCGCGTCAGAATTGTTAACTTTCTGCGTCTATCCGGTGAAGATCGACACCATAGCCTGCTACTCCGCAAAAGTGGAGCAGGTGATTTTCAAATAACGAAGAATGTGGGCTTTGGGGATGCGGTAAGCCCGTCCAATTTTAAGGTACTCAATTTTCCCGTCTTTAAGTAACTTGTACCCGGTTTTTGTACTGACGCCAAGCGCCTCACACATTTGACCAATGTCCATCACATCCGGGTAGTCTTTTAACATCAATCGGTAGGCATCTCTGGGAGAGAGTAGGCCGCCGTCATTTTCATACATTGTGAGTCCTCCTTTCGTTGGGGTATCCTATGCCGATGCTGATTGCCAGGGCTGCATCTATCTCCAGCATTTTTTCTTTGCTGATACGCCCAATGTAACCACGGAGCCGCTTCCGGTCTATTGTCCGCAGTTGTTCCAACAGAAGCAGAGAGGTAGGCGCAAGCCCCGGCACATTCTCAAGTAGGATATGGGTAGGCAGACTGTTCTTCGCTTTTCTGCTGGTGATGGCTGCCGCAACAACGGTAGGACTAAAGTGATTCCCCACATCATTTTGGATAACAAGGACAGGGCGGATGCCGCCTTGGGCGCTGCTGTGCGTGCTGATCGCGGGGCTGATCGTGAAGTCGAGCGGCCTCTACGGCGCGATCCGTGACCGGTACGAGGTGCAAAAACCGGGTGAGGGCTGGGAGCGTTGGAACACGGAGACGCCGGGCACGCGCATTCCCATCGGCGATGATATCGTGCGCATTGATGCGGTCTCCTGCAGTACCCAGCGCGCAGAAGTGCAGTTGACGGCCTTCGACCGTATTCCCGGCGGCGTGGTCTATGCGCGGCTGCTGCATACGCTGCGGCTGGAAAACGAGCGCGGCGAGGTGATCGACGAATGGGATGACTGCGATTATCCAAGCTGCGTGAGCAGCAGTGGCACGCTCTATGTGTGCATCGCGAGTCACCGCGTCAATATCGAGCCGGACGATACTTATATCAGGCTCATTTATGACCGGCTCGGCGAGCATGTTGCATTGGAGATCCCACTGCCGGGAAGGGAGGCGCAGCCGTGAAAACGATCAAGCGAAAACCGGGCAGAATGCGCCGCGCGGTCAGGAGTGTTGCCGTGCTGCTGTGCGTGCTGGCGGCGTATGTCGTTCTGTCCGACATGAAGCTCACACCGCGCGCGGCGATCCGCATGGGAGAGCAGTATTACGGTATCTATGAGCCGACGCGCACCGTTGCGATGCAGCGTATGCGCATCGGTTGGCAAAACTACCGCGTCTATCTGACGGCGGGAGAGAACTCGCTCTACTGCGGCGCGGCACGGCTGACTCCCTCCGGCTGGGACATCATTTTTATGGGCGATGCGATCTCCTGTGCGGATGGGGAAAGCGTGCATGTCGGCAATTGGTGCCCGGGCTCGCTCAATAAGATCATCGGACAGGAGATCATATTCGGCCGCGTCGACGATCCCAACATTGCGCTGCTCACCATTGAGGAATGGGGCGGCAGAGACTGGACAAAGCCGGGGGGCGAGAATGAAAAACTCCGCAGGCTGCGTACCGTCACGGTGGAAGAATTCATCGAGGACGGCGGCTGCCGCTATTTCCTTCTTGACGCGCGTGAGCGCGAGGAAAATACAAGATCCTATGCGGCGGAAAAGCCGGATAGCACACGGTATCCGAGGGGATGGTGTGCTGGCCCTTCAGATAGAGCTTGCGGGAAGATTCGGGAGAGAGGACCACCTCAAAGTTCAGCCGGGTGAAGAAGGCGAACCAGAAGGGCAGGTTCTCGTACATGTTCAGACCGAAGGGAATGCCGATCCGGCCGCGGACGCCGCTGCCGTTCCCCTTGCCCTGCATGGCGCGGAGCTTTTTGTACTTGTAATTCATCAGGTCGGGGTTTTCCGCCTTTTCCTTGCCCAGGGGGCGGGAGCAGCGGTTGCCCGAAAGGAAGCGCCGCCCGCCGTCGAAGGTGTTGACCGTGAGGGAGCAGTGGTTGGTGCACAGGTTACAGGTGACGGGCCTGGCCGTGTGGGAGAAGGTCTCCAGCGCCTGCGCGTCCAGCAGAGATCGG
>OGYO01000127.1_pt1 | contig 33637 bp, 29 predicted proteins | sample 1576561 | NCBI WGS metagenome assembly OGYO01 (sample SAMEA3541507, study PRJEB24748) | human gut metagenome | biome: human gut; feature: human-associated habitat; material: faeces | place: China | collected 2012 | reverse complement strand
ATTTTATAGTAGAATAGAAACAGGAAGAAGTCATGTTAATTTAACAAGGATAATGGAAATAGCCAATATATTAAATGTCTCAGCAGGATATTTTTTAACAGGAATAGAAGAAGATGGAAACAACTATTTGTATGAAGACTTTAAAGTAATTTTAGAAAAATGTACACCAAAACAACAAAAATTTATATACAAAATGGCAGAAGTAGTATCAGAAGAATTGCCAATGTAAAACATACAAAAATGTTGAAAATTTGCATTATTTATGATATGATGCTAACAAATGAAATAATGCAAAAAAAGGTGGTAAAACATGTATTTAAAAAGAATGGAAATGCAAGGATTCAAATCATTTGCAGACAAAACAGTAATAGAACTAAAACAAGGAATAACAACAGTAATAGGACCTAATGGATCAGGAAAAAGCAACATATCAGATGCAATAAGATGGGTACTTGGAGAACAAAGTATGAAATCATTAAGAGGTACAAAATCTCTAGACATCATATTTGCAGGTACTCAAAATAGAAAATCGTTGGGATTTGCAGAGGCATCTATTGTAATAGATAACTCTGATGGAAAATTACCAATTGAATATAATGAAGTTATTGTTACAAGAAAATTATATAGAAGTGGTGAGACTGGCTATTTTATAAATAAAACACCATGTAGACTTAAAGATATTATAGAATTGTTTATGGATACCGGTATTGGAAAAGATGGATATTCTATAATTGGACAAGGTAAAATTGACGAAATTTTGAGCAATAAATCTGATGATAGAAGACATATTTTTGAAGAGGCTGCCGGAATTGTAAAGTATAGAACTCGTAAGGTAGAGTCTGAGAAAAAACTAGAGCAGACAAAGCTTAATCTATTGCGTATAAATGATATTTTGTCTGAAATAGAAGGACAATTAGATCCACTTAAATTGCAGGCAGATAAAGCCAGAAAGTTCTTAGATTTAAGAGAAGAACTTAAGAGCATTGAAGTTGGATTATTTGTGTATAACATAAATACATATAAAGAAAAACTTGAACAAATTGTAGAAGATTTACAAGTATTGAAAGACCAAGAAACATCAGAAAGCCAAAAGCTAGAAGAGGGACAAAATAAAAAAGATACTTTAAAAACTAGAATTGATGAACTTATTGCAGAAATTGAAAATATGCAAAATGTTGGTTTCGAGAGCAAGACGAAGATTGAACAGTTAAATTCTCAGATAAATGTTTCTAAAGAAAGAATTTCAAACAATGCTACAAATATTGAAAGACTTACAAAAGAAATAGAGGAACTACATCAAAGAATTAATGATTTCAATGAGGAGAAAGATAGCAAGGTTTCTAAGAAGGACAACTTATTTAAGAATAAGGAAAAGTTTGAAACAGAACTGAAAGAGAAGGAAGAAGAGCTTGCAAAAATATCTGCTAAATTATCTGAAAAAGAGCTTGAGATAGAAGGCAAGAAGAAACAAGTAGAAGCAGATACAGACGCAAAATATGAAAGACTTGCCGAAATTAATACATATGAAATTAATTACGAAAACTTAGAAAAAACTAAGAAAAATGTAAAGCAAGAGCTTCAAAGCACTATTTCTGAATTAGATAGTAACAGAATAAAGAAACAAGAAATTTCGAAAAACTTTCAAGAAATAGAAGCAACAAGAAACAAGGCTGTTAAGACTCTAACAGAAATAAAAAATCAAAAAGAAGTGGCTTTAGCTGTTATAAAAGAATTTGATGACAAAATAAACAAACTTACAGCAGATTATAGAATGAAAGATTCTAGATGTAAGTTTTTAATTGAAACAGAACGTGATAAAGACGGATATATGAAGAGTGTTAAATCTTTACTACTTGCATGTGAACAAAATAGTGAATTAAATGCAGGAGTAGAAGGCGTGCTTGCAAGCCTAATTTCAGTTGACAAAAAGTATGAAACTGCAATCGAAATGTGCTTAGGCCAGGCTATGCAAAATATAGTCACAAAAACAGAAACAGATGCAAAAAAATTAATAGAGCATTTGCGTAAGAACAATTTAGGAAGAGCAAGCTTTTTACCAATTTCATCAGTTCATGGAAAGAAAATAGAAAAAGTAAATTCTAATGGAATAGATGGAGTTATTGGCATAGCAGCAGAACTAGTAAAAGCAGATAAGAAATACCAAGACATAATTTTGAACTTGCTTGGCAGAACCGTGATTGTAGAAAATATGGATAGTGCCATAAAACTTGCAAAGGCTAACAGCTATTCGTTTAGAATAGTAACACTAGAAGGAGACGTAATAAATCCATCTGGTGCAATTAGTGGTGGTTCAGTAGCTCAAAAGACTGTGAATATATTAGGAAGAAGCAGAGAAATTGAAGAATTAAAAGCTAAGCTAGAAGAGCTTAATTCTGAAATTAAGAAACTAGAAAAAGAAAAGGAAGAACATTCTGTAAAAATAGCCGATACAATAGAAGAATCTGCAAGACTAGAGAAAAATTTACAAGAGATTGAGATTACATATGCAACTAAAAAGCAAGAATTAGACATGGTAGACAGTCAAATTACTAAACTTGAAGAAAAAATGGCTAAGTTAAAAAATCAAGTTGAAGAAATTGATGAAGAAAAGAAAAAATTAGAAGTTTCTAAGGAAGGCACTAAACAAGTAATTGCAAATTTAGACAAAGAAATGCAAGAATTAAATGCAGAGATTACACAGTTTGCAGAGCTAAATAAAGACGACCAAACATACATAGACAACTTAAATACAGATATAACAGACTTAAAAATTTCTGTATCTTCATTTGATGAGAGTGGAACATCTCTTGACGAAATGATTGCAAGAATAGAACAAGACATTCAAAATGCAAATGCAAGCATAGAGACTAAAAAAGCAGACATAGAGAATGCAAAATTAGAGACTACTAAAAATGAAGAAGCAATTTCAAACTTCGAGCAAGAAATAGAAAAGATTAAATCCGAAGTTACGAACAGCTCCGAAAAGATAGAAGCTCTAAAGAATGAAAAAACAGCTAAAAATGAAGAATTAGAAAAGATAGAGGCTCAAATAGAGTCACAATATAGTGTATTAAATGGTCTAAAAGAGCAAATAGTAAAAGTTGAAAGTAAGAAAACAAAACAGGAGCAAGACATAGACGATTTAATAAACAGATTGTGGCAAGAATATGAGCTAACTCCTAATAATGCAGATGGTTACGCAAAGCCAGATAATGTTCAAGTTGCTCAAAAGAAAACAACAGAACTACGTAAAAATATAGCAGACTTAGGAAGCATAAATGTAGATGCAATAGAAGATTACAAGAAAATGCAAGAAAGATATGACTTCATGAATGAGCAAAGGCTTGATTTAGAAGACTCTATCACAAAGCTTAGAAATGTAATTTCAGAAATGACGACTACAATGCAAAAGCAATTTGATGAGAAATTCAAACAAATAAACAAAAACTTTAACGAAGTGTTCATCGAACTATTTGGTGGAGGAAAGGCAGAGTTAATATTAGAAGATGAAGCCAATATACTAGAATGTGGAATAGACATTAGGGTACAACCACCAGGAAAGAAACTACAAAACATGATGCTATTATCGGGTGGAGAAAAAGCACTAACAGCAATAGCAATATTGTTTGCAATACTAAAAATAAATCCAGCTCCATTCTGCATACTAGACGAAATTGAAGCAGCTCTTGATGACGTAAACGTTGCAAGATATGCCTTATATTTAAAGAAATTCAGCACAGAAACACAGTTCTTAGTAATAACACATAGAAAAGGAACAATGGAAATAGCAGATACAGTTTACGGTGTAACAATGGAAGAAAATGGAATAAGTAAACTATTATCGATGCAACTTAAATAAGAAGGTGAATAGATATGATAAGAAGCTATAAAGAAGAACAGGAATTAAAAGAAAAGATATTAGAGCTTAGAAAAAAGAATTATCCTTATGATAAGATTGCAATGGAACTTGGTACAAATGAAAGTCGTGTGAAGCTTATAATAGGATTACTTGTAGAAGAGGGAAAACTTGATAGCTTGGCTACAAATTTATATAAGAAAGAAACTGAGGAAAAGCTAAAACAGATATTGAGTATGGCAAAGGCAAAAAGAAATGTGAGTGAGATATCTAGTTCTTTAGGTATTTCTGTAGATAGAACTTATTTATATCTTGATAGGCTTGTTGAAGAAGGAAGGTTATCTATAGCAGAAGTTTACCAATGTGCAGATGAAGAAATAGAAAAAAGAGTGATAGAATTAAGAAAAGCGGGCTTAGGTCAACGTGAAATTATGAAAGAAATGAAGATAACTAAGCAAGATACATTAAGAAGAATATTAGACAAGCTATTTTCGGAGGGCAAAATAGATTCATATAAAAAAGTAGATAAAACTAAAAAACGAATAGTTGAATTATTGAAATATGGATATAATGCAGAAGAAATATCGAGGCAATTAGTAAAAGATGAACAAAATATAAGAAGTCTTATGGCTGAACTTATAAGAGATGGAGTTGTTACACAAGATGAAATCACGCAAGCAAGAGAAGCAAAAAAAGAAGAAATAATTGAGTTGATAAGACAAGGAAAAGGAAGAAGAGAAATCATTCAAAAAATAGGCATTAAATATAAAGATTTAGGAGACTTTTTGCGAGAAATAATTGAAAGCGGAGAACTTAAGAAAAATAAGGAAAGTTCAAAAGTAAACAGAAGAGATTTAATTGAACAAGATGATGGAAGATAGGAAAATAAAACCTCAACATGTTTGGGGTTTTATAATTTTTTCTAAAATATGAAATTTTTTTATGAAAAATGTAAACAATAATTTTAGGTGATAATATGAATATAGAATATAGAAAGATTTTAGAAAAAAGATTAAAAAAAGGAATTGCAAATAATAAATTTGTAATTTATTTGCAACCAAAGTTTTATACAAAGACTGAAGAACTAGCAGGAGCAGAAGCATTGGTACGTTGGAATAGAGATGGAGATGTAGTAATGCCAAATATTTTTGTTCCATTATTAGAAAAATATGAGTTAATAACAGAGCTAGACACATATGTACTAGAAAGTATTTGCAAATTACAACAAAACTGGGAGAAAAAAGGTTATAAAATCTTTCCAATATCAGTAAATGAGTCAAGACTACATTTGTATAATAAAAATCATATAAATGATTTAATAGATTTTGTAAATAAATATGGTATAAAACCAAATACTATAGAATTAGAAATGACGGAGACCTCTGTTGTTAATAATGTTGAGCTTGCAAAAGAAGCGGAAAGGAATGTTCACAAATTGGGATTTACAGTATCTATGGATGACTTTGGAACAGGCTATTCATCTTTTAGCATGTTAAAAAATATTAATATAGATGTTCTAAAAATGGATAAAAGTTTTTTTGATGATATAGTAGAAAGTAGTCGAGGTAAAATTATAATAGAGGCAATAATTGAAATGTCACATAAGCTGGGAATAGAAGTTGTGGCAGAAGGCATAGAAAACAAGGAACAAGTTGATTACTTAAAAAGAATAAATTGTGATATGATACAAGGATATTATTTTGAAAAGCCGATATCAATAGAAAAATTTGAAGAAAAATATAAAAATGTGTTTAAGTAACATACTTAATGAGAATTTTTATACTTCGTATTATACCAAAAGAATATAAAAAATCAAGTGCTAGAAGAAATTTTTATAGAAAAAAATTATAAAAAAAGAAAATAAATTAAAAAATACTAAAACTGTTATTGCAAGCTAAAAATAAATGAGAAAGTAAGATTCTCTCTTTATCATTAAGTATGTTACTTAATAAAAAAACGGAAGGATGAATCTTATATGAAAACAAAAGAAATTAAAGGAATAACGCTAATCACACTAGCTATAACAATTGTAATTTTATTGATATTAGCAGGCATAAGTATTAGTATAGTAATTGGAAATAATAGTCTAATTGATAGAGCAAAAAGTACACAGAAAGTTCAAACTATAGCAGGAATAAAAGAAGCATTGGAACTTGAAAAGGTAGATATTCAAGTCGAAAGTAAGACTGTAAATTTAGAAAATTATTTGGTACAAATAAGTACAGGAAAGAAAAATTATGATTTGAGTTCAACAGAAAAGATAGATAACAAGAATGCATACATTATAATTAATGACCAATATAAATTTTTGCTAAAAGACAAGGAAAACGGAGACGTAGAAATAACGTATGAAGGAGTAGCAGTTTCAGGAGATTTAACATTATCTTCATATGATGGAACATATACGTATCCAAACAGTGGCAGTTTTGAGATAACAAATAATGCTTCTGGAGGAGAGCTAACAGTAAACTCAGATGCACCAAACATTGCCACAGTAAGTTTATCTGGAAATACTGTAACGGTAAAACCACGGTATAACAGCTGGAAAGGCTAATATAGTTGTAAAAAGTGCAGCAAATGGAGATTATGCAGAGAATAAAGTAATCCACTTAGCAACAGTGCAAAATGGAACAATTTCGTTGAAAGTAACACCATATGTTGGAACATATGATGGACAAGAACACAATGCTTTATCTAATATAAGTGTAGAACCAAGAGATGCAAAGTTGGAGTATTCTTTAGATGGAGAAAACTATGTTACGGAAATGCCAAAGATTAAAGATACATCAGAATTTACAGTAACAGTAGTAGCAAGCAAAGAAGGCTACAAAACAGTATCTACAACAGAAACAATAAAGGTAAATAGAGCAGAAGGAAAATTAACACTTTCTTCATATAGCGGAACATCAACTAATGGAAATGACTTGGTATTTGCTGTAAGTGAGAACACTGGTGATTTAAGTGCAACATCTTCTGATACAAATATTGCAACAGTAAGCATAAATGGAAATACTATGACTGTAAAACCAACAGGAAAAACAATTGGTACAACAATTATAACTATAAAAAGCTCATCAAATATAAATTATAATGAAAAAACTGTAACCTATTTAGCAACCATTAAAAATCCAATATTTACAGGAGATTCTGGTGTTGGGTGTTATGCTGATACAAATGGAGATGGCATCCCAGATGGAATAATATTTGAAGACTTCAAAAAAGGTGGAAGTGGATTGTGGTGTGGTGAAACATATAGTGTTTCTACAATATCAAGCACCAAGAATTATTATGTAAGTGAGTCAAATTATAATGGAAAATTCGGAACAAAAAATGTTTTATCTGCAACTGGATCTGGGAGTGAAAGATTTTACGTGATGAGTTTAAATGATTATAATAATTCAACTACTGGAAAATATGAGGATTTTAAATATGTTGAGAATGGTGCATGGCATGTACCACTGCAAAATGAATGGGTAGCATTCGGAAACAGCTTTGGCATAACAAGAAATAATTATAGTAGTTTTGGTTTGAAAAATGTCTATATGGCAGTGGATTCAATGCAAAATCCAGTTAAAGTTGATATTGTAGACAATCGTATGAGCGAACCGGGTCGTACAAGTAGTACTAGATATTATTTACGTTTGGTTAGAATATTTTAATCGAAAAATAGGCGGTGCAATACTGTCTATTTTTTTACGAATGAATTTCTTTTGAATAGAAGTTGATTAATAATTAATACATAAAATTTTAAATGGGGATTATCAATTTTTTAACCTTTTTCATTGCTAAATCTCCTAAAATATGATATAGTTTGCAATGAGAAATAACAACAAAATATAAGAAACAAAAGGAGAACATAATGTTATTAGCACTTTCTGGTATTACTGGAGTGGGAAAAAGTTTTTATGCAGAAGAAATTGCAAAAAAGCTTGATTTCAAAAAGGTACATACTATAAGAACAAGAACTATGAGAATAGGTGAACAAAACGGAAAAACTGGACTTTTTATGACTCATGAAGAGTTACAAAAACTCAAAGATGATGGGAAAATTGCTTACGATTTTGATGTGTTTGGTGGTACATATGCATATAAAAAAGATGAAATTTTATCTAATGAAAATTATGTGTTTGAAATGTATTATACTACTATTCAAGACTGGAAAAGAATAAGACCAGATATTGTCACTATTTATATATTGCCAAATGATATAAATGTGGCATTAGAACAAGTAAAGAAAAGAAATTTAACACCAGAGAAAGAAAACGAGAGAATTAAAGAGACAGAAGAACAATATAAAAATTTTATGAGCGATAAGAAATTACAAGATATGTTTGATTACATAATATATAATAATTATGATGAAAAATCAGAAGATGAACTTATTAAATTGATTGCAAGCAAAATGAAATCAGACAAATACTAAAAATGAAAGGATTAATATGGATATATTTTTTAAAAGTGATGAAAATTTTGACAAAATAATTGTAGACACCCTAAAAGGGAAAAAGATAGTAAAAGCAAACCAAATTACAACTGGCTGGACTAACATAGTATATGAGGTTGAAACTGATGATGGAAACTATTTCTTTAGATTTCCACGTGATGAATTCTGGTCTAGAACTATTGTAAAGGACTGTGAATTTGCAGGTTACATATATAATAAAACAGATTTTAATACTAGTAAGCTAGAACTAAAATATTATAATGGTAAACCATTTAGTGTACATAAAAAAATAAAAGGCACTCCACTTGCTAAGAAGATGGATTCACTTAGTGATAAAGAAGTTGAGAATGTTGGAAATGAAATTGCAAAATTTATGTATGAATTGCATAACTTAGATTTCAATAAAGATGAAGTATTTAATACAAGAAATATTGGCTTGAAACTACCAGATTTTCTAGACGAACTTTTAAATTTGCATTTGAGTGAAGATGATATAAAATTCTGGAAAGAGAGTAAAATAGATGATAGTTGCAATAACTTGGTTCATGGTGATTTGAACCCAAGCAATGTATTGTTAGATGATAATAATAATGTTGCGGCTATTATAGATTTCGGATTTGGTGGTTTTGGAGATAAATATGATGATATTTCTAGAATAATTGGAAGATGCCCAGAAAAATTTAAAAATGGCATTGTAAAGAGTTATGAGTCATACTCAAAAGCACCAGTCAACATGGAGATTTTAAATGATAAAATTGATAAGTGGAACAATATAGATAAAGGATATATAAATTATATGAGAAGTATAGGAATATACGAATAGTTTTGGAGGTATAATTTTTGGATAGTAATAGATTATTAATAATAGATGGAAACAGCATTATGAATAGGGCTTTTTATGGAATAATGAGCTCTAAATCTTTGATGTCTGCTGATGGTAAATATACGAATGCTGTATATGGATTTTTATCAATTCTATTTAAAGATTTAGAAGATTTAAAACCAGATTATATTGCAGTTGCCTTTGATTTGAAGGCTCCAACTCACAGACACAAGATGTATAAAGAATACAAAGGTACTCGCCATGCGATGCCACAAGAACTTGCTGAGCAAATGCCTGTTATTAAAGAAGTTTTAAAAGCAATGAATATAGCAATAATCGAAAAAGAGGGCTATGAGGCAGATGACGTTATAGGAACTATTTCTAAGCAAGCATCTGATGCCGGACATTATGTTACTATTCTTTCTGGAGATAGAGATAACTTTCAACTTGCAAGTGATAAAGTTACAATTCGTATTCCTCGTACTAAAATGGGCAAGACCGAGACAGAGGATTATGATGATTCTAAGATAATAGAAGAATATGGAGTTAAACCAGTTCAGCTAATTCAAGTAAAAGGCTTGATGGGAGATACATCTGATAATATTCCAGGAGTTCCAGGAGTAGGAGAAAAGACTGCTCTAAAATTAATTAAGGAATATGAAAATATAGATAATTTGTATGAAAAATTGGAGGCTGGACAAGCAGATGATATCAAAGGAGCATTAAAAACTAAACTTGAAAATAACAAGGATTTAGCAATGCTATCTAGGACTCTTGGAACTATTCTAAGAGATGCGCCACTCGGAGTTAATATAGAAGATTTAAGGACTAAGGAGTGGGATAAAGAAGCAGTAACAAATAAATTTAAAGAGCTTCAATTTAATCGATTTATAGAAAGATTTGATTTGAATGGACTTGGTACACCCAAGAAAGAAGCTAAGATTGAAGATTTATTTACATTAGTAGAGTTAGACAAAAATACTTTAAAAGACGAACTTTCAAAGATTAATGATAAATTTATTTATTATATCGAAAAAGAAAAGATTGAAGATGAAAGTGCAATTATAAAAGAAACTTTTAAATCATTATATTTTTATAAAGATAAGAAGGTATTTTATGTAAAAGATTTTGAGTTAACTCCTGAAATTATTAATATTTTTGCAGACGAAAAAATAGACAAAATAAGCTATAGAACTAAATCAGACTATATCATTCTTAAAGAACATGACTGTGAATATAATAACATAAAATATGATGCTGAGATTGCCGGATATAATTTAAACCCAACAGATAAAAACAATATTGAAGAAATGTCTAAAAAGTATTTAGAATTAGACATGGATGAATATTTAGAGAATGAATTTAATGGCACAGATGAGAAGAAGAGTGACCAGATGAATTTATTTGATAATTTGGAACAAAAAGATGATAAAGTCGACGAAAGAAGCAAATATCAGAGTGCTTTAATTTGTTATGCGATAGCAAAGCTAGAAAAAGTTACAACAAAAAAACTAGAAGAAGTAGGTTCATTAAGCTTATTTAATAATATTGAAATGCCGTTAGTACCAGTATTGGCACAAATGCAATTTAATGGAATGCTGGTAGATGAAAGTGAATTAAAAGATTTTGGAGATACATTAAAAGGTCAAGTAGAAACATTATCACACGAAATATGCGATTTAGCAGGAGAAGAATTTAATGTAAATTCTCATCAACAATTAGGAAAAATATTATTTGAAAAATTACAATTACCAGTTTATAAAAAGACTAAAAATGGCTACACAACTGATGTTGAAGTGTTAGAAAAGTTAAAAGGTCAACATCCTATTATAGAAAAAATATTGGAATATAGAACACTTGCTAAATTAAATTCTACTTACGTTGAGGGGTTAATTCCTTATATAAACCCTAAAACTAAGAGAATACACTCGAGTTTCCATCAAATAATTACTGCAACAGGAAGAATAAGCAGTACAGAGCCAAATTTACAAAACATTCCTACTAGAGCAGAACTAGGAAAGCAAATAAGAAAAGCTTTTAAACCTGCAGAAGGAAATATTTATATAGATGCAGATTATTCTCAAGTAGAATTAAGAGTGCTTGCACATATTTCACAAGATGAAAATATGATACATGCATTTAATCATGGAGAAGATATTCATAAACAGGCTGCATCAAAGGTTTTAGGAATTCCAATTGAAGAAGTTACAAAGGAGCAAAGGTCATCTGCAAAGGCCGTAAACTTTGGAATAGTATATGGAATAAGTGACTTTGGACTTGCAAATCAGTTAGGAGTAAGCAACAAACAAGCTAAAGAATACATTAGCCAGTATCTTGAAAAATATCAAGGAATAAAACACTTTATGGATGATATAGTAGAAAGTGCAAAGGCAAAGGGCTATGTAGAAACTCTTTTTGGAAGAAGAAGATACATTCCAGAAATAAAATCTTCAAATTATATGGTAAGACAATTTGGAAGTCGTGTTGCTATGAATACTCCAATACAGGGAACAGCAGCAGATATTATGAAAATTGCTATGATAAATGTAAATAAAGCATTGAAAGAAAATCATATTAATGGTAAAATTGTACTACAAATACATGATGAATTGTTATTAGAAGTTAGCCAAGAAGATAAAGAACAGGCAAAAGAGATTCTAAAACAATGCATGGAAAACGCAATGAAATTATCGGTTCCACTTGAAGTAGAAATCTCTGAGGGTGAGGACTGGTATGAAGTAAAATAAACAAAGGAGAGTAGATGTAATTTGAAAAAACAATATAAGGTTATAGTGGGTGTTCTAATTGGTATTATACTACTTATAACTATTATAAAAGTATTTAACATAAAGCAAATTATATTACAAAAAATATATCCTAAAAAGTACTCAGAATATGTAGAAAAATATGCACAAGAATTTAACGTGGATCCATTACTAATTTTTTCCATGATAAAAGCCGAAAGCAATTTTAAAGAAAAGGCTAAATCATCGAGTGGAGCAAAGGGCTTAATGCAGTTAATGGAGGCCACGGCAAACGAAATTGCTGATAAAATAGATGAACCTCTGGTAGAGGAAGAAAGCTTGTTAGAGCCGGAAAAAAATATAATGATTGGCACAAAATACTATTCGGAATTATTAAAAAATTTTGACGGAAATATGTTGCTTGCAATCACGGCATATAATGCTGGAATGGGAAACGTAAATCAATGGATTAGAGATGGAATAATAAAAGCCGATGGGAGTGACATAGAGAACATTCCATATAAAGAAACAAATATGTATGTTAGGAAGATTATTAATAATTATAGAATGTACCAGATTATTTATGAAGGAGCATAACAAAAGATGAAGAAAAAACAAATTACTATAAGTGTATATCAAATTTTTATAGCATTGCTGGTAATAATTGCAATAATAGTAACTGCTTCGATTGTTAAGAAACATGTACCAAAAACAAATAGAATTGCGACTGGAAAGGCCAGTGACTTTAATGGTAGTGGAACGAGTGATGATCCATATAAAATAGAGAACATAGAGGACTTATTAAAATTATCAGAAAATGTAAATAGCGGAATTACATATAGCAACCAGTATTTTGAACTTACAAATAAGCTAGATTTTCAAAGTGATGAGTCATATAAAAATCCAAAAGCTAAGTATGATGACGTAAATAAAGATGGCAAAGTTGAAGATATAAAAACAGAGCTGACTACTGCAAACGGTTTTTTGCCGATTGGAGACTCAGAACATGCCTTTGAGGGAATATTTAATGGAAATGATAAAACAATAAGAAATTATTCTGTAAATATAGCTCAAGGTGCAGAAAATAATGTATTAGTTGGAATATTTGGTAATAATAAAGGTAGAATAATAAATTTAAAAGTGACAGTAACAATTTCTGTGGACGAAAACATTGAAAATACAAAAGTATTAATTGGAACTATATCAACAAAAAATTCTGGAATAATTCAGACTTGCAAAACGGAGGGAACAATAACAGCAAGTATTAACGCAGAGAGTTCAAACATAGAAGTTGCTGGAATTTGCGCAGAAAATAGCGGAAAAATAATTGATACAGCAAATAGCATTGCAATTATATCAAATCAATTAAAAGCTGGAATAGTTGCTTTAAATTATGTTGAAAATAATACAGAAAATAGTGGTGAAATTACAAACTGTACAAATGAAGGTAAGATTGAAGAACAAACAGGATCAAAATATTATACAGCTGGTATTGTTGCAGATAACCAAAATGGAAACATTACAAGTTGCACCAATAACGGAAAGATTGATGGAAAAATTGTTGGTGGAATAGTAGGAAAATCAACGGGATACATAGTTGCTTGTCAGAATACTGCAGAAATAAGTAACTTAAAAGAAAATTCAAATGATGAAGAATTTGCAGGCGGAATTGTTGCAATACTAGAAACAGCTACAATAGAAAATTCTAAAAATACTGGAAATGTAATTGGAAGTACTAATATTGGAGGAATAGCAGGAGAAAGTAAAGGAACAATTACACAATGCCGAAATGATGGACAAGTATCTAAAGTTGCAGGAGTTATATGTAAAACTGTAAATTTAGGTGGATTAGTCGGAAAAAATGGTGAAGCAGCTAGATTATCAAATTCAAAAAATTATGGAAATGTAAATTCCGAAACAGATACTTTGGTTAATCTAGGAGGAATTTGCGGAATTTTGTATAATAATAGTATAGTAGAACTTTGTGAAAATAATGGAGCTATAAGTGGTTCTGGAAAAGAAATTATACCAAATGAAGATACAAACACTAACTGTGCATCTTGTACAAGCAATATTGGTGGAAGTGCTTCAACAGACGACTTTGGACAATTAAACATTGGAATCATTTATGGAAAATATCAAGAAATATAAATTATTAAAGAAGGGAAGATAATATTTATGGCTATATTAGTTACAGGAGGTGCTGGCTTTATTGGAAGCCACACAGCAGTTGAGTTATTAAATTCAGGAAAGGATATTGTTATAGTAGATAATTTTTCTAACAGTAAGCCAAAGGCTTTAGAAGCTATTAAGAAAATTACTGGAAAAGATTTTAAATTTTATGAAATAAATTATTTGGATAGAGAAAAGTTAGAAAAGGTATTCGAAGAAAATGATATTGAGGCAGTTCTAAACTTTGCAGGTTATAAATCTGTTGGAGAGTCTGTTAGAAAGCCATTAGAATATTATGATAACAACATTTCTGGATGTCTTGTATTATTAGAAACAATGCAAAAAGATCTTTATCAAAAAGACATTGAAGAAGAATTTCAGATCCGCAAATCCACAGCGACCGGAATGCTGCAGCTTCTCGAAAAAAATGGTTTTATTGTGCGGGAAAGTGAAAAAAAAGATGCCCGCCTGAAACGCATTATTCCTACCAGAAAAGCGGAAGCACTCCGTCCGAGCATTCTTGCACACATAAGGCAGTCGGAAGCACAGCTTACGGCGGATATTTCCGAAGCTGATGTCCTGATCTGTAAAAAAGTGCTCTGCCAGATGCTCTATAACGTATCAGAACATAAGGAGGTATGTAAAAAAAATGAATAAGAAACTTTTACAATCCGTCCGGGAATACAAAAAGCAATCCATCATTGCCCCTCTTCTGGTTACATTAGAGGTACTGATGGAAGTATTGATTCCTCTGGAAATGGCAAAAATTATTGATATTGGCATTGCAGGAGGAAATCTCGGATATATTGTCCAAAGAGGACTTATCCTTGTAATTATGGCAATGATGTCCTTGTTTTTCGGTGTACAGGCCGGAAACTTTGCGGCAATTGCCGGAGCCGGATATGCCAAAAACCTGCGGCACGATATTTATTATAAAGTACAGGATTTTTCCTTTAAAAATATTGACCATTTTTCCACGTCCGGTCTTGTAACACGTATGACCACCGATATTACCAATATCCAGATGGCTTATATGATGAGTATCCGTCTGCTTGCAAGAGCTCCGATTATGATCGTTTTATCCTGGATCATGACGCTGACGCTCAGCAAAAAAGCCGCACTCTTATTCTTAATCGTCATCCCGGTGCTCGGTGGAACGCTGTTATTTATTGCAAAGAAAGCCCATCCACATTTCATCAAGGTGTTTGACGAATACGATGATTTGAACAACTCTGTACAGGAAAATGTAAATGCAGCCCGCGTGGTAAAAGCATTCGTCCGTGAGGATTACGAAATTGACAAATTCCACGGTGTTTCCAAATATGTTTACCAGTTATTCACAACAGCAGAAAAAATTGTTGCCTGGAACTCTCCGGTTATGCAGTTTGTAATGTATGCCGTTATCATGATCCTTGTCTACATTGGTGGAAAAGGCATTGTAGCCAAAACGATGGAAACCGGTGCCTTAACCTCCATTATTGTATATGCTTTACAGATCATCGGCTCCCTGATGATGGTAACTTTCGTTTTCGTCATGATTATGATTGCTGGCGCATCAACAGACCGTATCACCGAGGTACTCGATGAAATTCCGGAAATGATTGATCCCGCAGACGCAGTAACTTCCGTTGCCGATGGTGATATTGTCTTTGACCATGTCAGCTTCAGTTATGCCGGTGAGGGTGGAAATCTTTCCTTAAAAGATGTAAATCTGCACATCAAATCCGGTCAGACGGTGGGTATCATCGGTGGAACCGGAAGTGCCAAATCCACTCTCGTACAGCTGATTCCACGTCTGTATGATGTCACAAAGGGAAGTGTAATGGTCGGCGGTGTCGATGTACGCAAATACAATCTGGAAGCTCTACGTGATCAGGTTTCTATGGTATTACAGAAAAATGTGCTGTTCTCCGGAACGATCTATGACAATATCCGCTGGGGCAACGAAAACGCCTCTGACGAAGAAGTGCAAAATGTATGTAAACTGGCACAGGCCGATGGTTTTGTCCGGGAATTTCCGGATGGCTACAACACACAGATTGTCCAGGGTGGAAACAATGTTTCCGGTGGACAGAAACAGCGTCTTTGTATTGCCCGTGCACTTTTGAAAAAACCAAAGATTCTGATTCTGGATGATTCCACAAGTGCCGTAGATACCAAAACCGATGCTCTGATCCGCAAGGCTTTCCGTGAGGAAATCCCGAATACCACAAAGATCATCATTGCACAGCGTGTTTCTTCTATTGAAGATGCCGACCAGATCATTGTTCTGGAAAACGGTGCTATTTCTGGTATTGGTACATCTGAAGAATTGTTAAAGACCAATGATATTTACCGTGAAGTATATGAATCTCAGGTCAAGGGAGGTGAAGATCATGAATAACAAAAAACCTAAGCTTTCCAAAGATAATATTGCAACCGCAAAACGTCTGCTGAAATATGTAACGGAAACTTATAAAGCACGGTTCATTCTCGTGTTTATATGTATCTTCTTAAGTGCAGTCGCATCTATTGCGGTATCATTGTCCTTAAAATATATGCTTGATGATTTCATCCTTCCACTGATCGGACAAAAATCACCAAACTATACCGAATTTTACCGTGCACTTGCTGTACTTGGCTGTATTTTCCTTGTCGGTGTTATTGCAACATTTATCTATACCCGTATGATGGTATATATCGGTCAGGGTGTGTTAAAGCGTGTGCGTGATGACATGTTTGAACACATGCAGACCCTTCCGATCCGCTATTTCGATCAGAATACAAATGGCTCTATCATGAGTCTTTACACAAATGATACCGATACCCTGCGCCAGATGATCAGCCAGGCGATTCCGCAGGCGCTGATGTCATTTTTCACAATCATTGTTACATTTATTTCCATGCTGCTTCTTAGTCCTCTGCTGACACTGCTCGCCATTGTCGTCATCGGGATTCTGGTGTTTGTCACCAAAAAAATCGGTGGAAACAGTGGAAAATACTTTGTGCGCCAACAGGTTTCCCTTGCCGATGTGACTGGATTTGTGGAAGAACATATGAATGGCCAGCGTGTGGTAAAAGTGTTCAACCATGAGCAGAAATCCAAGGAAGAATTCGACCAGCTCAACGAATCACTGTTTGACAGTGCCTCACAGGCAAACAAATATGCAAATATGATGGGGCCGGTGATTGGAAACATCGGAAATTTACAGTTTGTACTGACAGCCGTACTCGGTGGAATCCTCTCCGTTGCCGGCGTGGGTGGCATCACACTCGGTGTCATGGCTTCCTACCTGCAGTTTACCAAGAGTTTTACCCAGCCTTTTATGCAGGTAGCCCAGCAGTTTAACTCCATCGTTATGGCTCTGGCAGGAGCTGAAAGAATCTTTGCCCTGATTGATGAAAAGCCGGAGACCGATGAAGGTTATGTTACGCTTGTCAATGCCAAAAGAGATGCCAGCGGAAACATCATCGAATGTAAAGAACATACCGGAATGTGGGCATGGAAACATCCACATTCCGCAGACGGAAGTGTATCTTACACCCCTCTGACCGGTGATGTCCGTTTTGAAGATGTTACCTTTGGTTACAATCCGGATAAGGTCATCTTAAAGGATATCAGCCTGTTCGCAAAACCGGGACAGAAACTGGCATTTGTAGGTTCCACCGGTGCCGGTAAGACAACAATCACCAACCTGATTAACCGTTTTTATGATATTCAGGAAGGAAAGATCCGCTACGACGGCATCAATATTACAAAGATTAAAAAAGACGATCTGCGTCGTTCCCTCGGTATTGTATTGCAGGATACTCACCTGTTTACTGGAACAATCCGTGACAACATCCGTTACGGAAATCTTGACGCGACAGATGAACAGATTCACCAAGCGGCAAAACTGGCGCATGCTGACCAGTTTATCCAGATGCTTCCAAATGGCTATGATACCATGCTCAGCGGCGATGGTGAAGAATTGTCCCAGGGACAGCGCCAGCTGCTTTCCATTGCAAGAGCTGCCGTGGCTGATCCACCAGTTCTCATCCTCGATGAGGCAACTTCCAGCATCGATACCCGTACCGAAAGCATTGTACAAAAGGGTATGGATAATCTGATGAAAGGGCGTACGGTATTTGTGATCGCCCACCGTCTGTCTACGATCCGAAACAGTGATGCAATTATTGTGCTTGACCATGGACAGATCATTGAACGCGGGGATCATGCGGATCTGATTAAGCAGAAGGGAACCTATTATCAGCTGTATACCGGCAAGCTAGAACTTTCCTAAACTGGAAATACCCTCCTATTGCAGAAATATTACAAACTTGTTACAATGCTTTTGTACTTAGCTAATACAAATACGAACAGGGAGGTACAAAAACGATGTGTTTTAGATTTTTTTCCAACTGCGATTTCTCAGCACTGATCCGTAAGTGTTTTGGATGCTAATAACCAGCAAAAAAGAAGCTGCACACGAAATTTTCTTTTCGTGTGTCAGCTTCTTTTTGCGTTTCCTGTCTGTATTCACCTGACCGGTTTCTATACACGGAAATCAAATTTTCCACCCTTGGTCTGTAGTGTCTCCTCTTTGATGCTGTCCCAGTCGATATTCCTGATCTTTTCCTGCAACTCTTCCATGGAATTTGCCTGCACGGATGTTTTTTTGACAGTCTCCGCTTTCTCTGCGGATTTATCTGCCTTTTTTGCATCCTCTGCTTTCTTTTCCTTCGCATTCTCTATGCGCTCTTTCTGTTTCTCGGAAAGTTTTTCAAGTTCCACAAAATAGGTTGTCGTACCATCATCGTTGAGCCTGATTCCAATCTGTGCAATCTGCGTGCCGTTTTCTTCCGTATGCGCTGTCAAAACCGAACTGCCCGTTGATCTGTTTTGACATGCTCACTGCACCATCAATATCTTTCACACGGCTGTTATAATAACTGTCATCTTCTGCCATTTTTTCCAGTTCGTCACTGGATAACAATACCGAATATTCCTTTGTTCCGCGGGACATGATCTGCCTGGCTTCTGTGTCATCTGTGGTATCCGAAACAAAGAAATCCATATTCCCATATTTGTCTTTCAGTTTTTTTAAAACATCCTGGGCTTTCTTTGAAAGCTTTTTTGTCTCTGTGGACTGTGTTTCTCCGGTTTCCTTTACCTTTTCCCCGGTATCTGCCTTGTGGCTGTCCTGCTGTCTGATCTTTGGGGCAGTATTCATCCCGTACTGCATTGCTGCATAACTTGTATTGATTGTGCTCATAGTTTCTCCTCCCTGATCCTTTATGGGCTGACAGTGTTTTTTGATCCTTCCGTAGATCATATGTTATTTTCTGTTTTATATATCGGCAGTTTTCTTCTAATCTTTATGTCAGATAATAAATTTGCAGATAATGAAAAAAGGCTTTGACATATGCCAAAGCCTGCTTTTTCTTAATTTTATTTTACGGTAACGGTCTTTACTTTCGACCATGCAGAATATGCTTTCTTATTGTTATCATTTTCTGTTTTGGCACAGGAACGAACCCGCACGTAATACTTCTTTTTTGAAGTAAGGTATTTGATTGTAACAGAAGTCTTCTGATCGTAAACACTTACTTTTTTTGCGCCCTGAAACTTGCTGTTGGTCGCATACTGTACCTCATATCTGTAATTATTTACTTTCGACCAGCTTACTTTTGCACTGCTCTTTCCGGCAGAAACAGATACGGTCGGAGCCTTCAGATTTATTTTTTTCACTCCGATTTCGTACTTGTACTGTTTTCCATAGTAATTTCTTACATAAGCATAATATGTTCCGGTATAAGGTGCAATAAACACATCACCGGATGCCACACAGAAATCTTTTTTCTTTACAGATGGCCAGAAAGACGATAATTCTGTTGTTTTGCCAAGCAATTTTACAATCGTTGTTTTTTCACTGTAAGAGTCTGCATCACAGATAAATTTATAGCTCTGTCCCTTTTTTAAGGTTACTGCATACATATCATTATCTTCTTCCGCACCACCATAGGAATTTCCCATAAATCCAGTATACATGGTGTTTACTTTCATACCTGTAGCATCATTTTTCTTCTCATTTGCCTCAAGCTCACAGACATTATTTTTTTCAAACGAAAAACGATACGTTGTAGAAGGCCGAAACTGGTAATGCGATTTCAGTGATACATAATAAGTTCCCTTTGCAAGCCCCACATAATTATCTGCTGCTGCCCCTGCACAGTCCATCATGATCTTCCAGATCTTTTCCCCTTTGGCTGTATAAACAGCTACAACATAATTCTCCAGGGATTTCGGATCCTCCTCATTCAAATGAATCCGAAGGATTCCCTGCTGATCCAGCGTAACCTTATTCCAGTATACCTTATCCGCATCCCATTTTACGGTATAATCGGTATCAAACGCCTTCTCCGTTGCTGTGTCCATGGAAGTTTCCTCAACCGTAATTCCATCGGCATATACCGGTACCGGTGCCACGACACCTGCGGACAGTGCCAGTGCCAGTATCATTGCAGTTACTTTCTTTTTCATAGTATTCTCCTTTTTGTTTGCATTTTAACCGGATCGATTGCCCTCCACAATTCGTCCGACTCTCCCATTGTAAACATTTTAGGATGTAACCACAATAGGCGATAAGTCCTATAATTAACACAGTTTGCTTCCGCTTCCAAGAAATTGTTTTGTAAAAATTATCCCTGTGCATACCGGGTTAAAAACTGCTTTGTGCGTTCTTCCTTCGGATGATCGATCACCTGATGCGGATCTCCCTGTTCTACAATCACACCGCCATCCATGAAAATCAACTGATCTGCCACATCACGGGCAAATGCCATCTCATGAGTAACAATGATCATCGTGGTTTTCTGCTCAGCAAGTGTACGGATGACCTTTAACACTTCTCCAGTCAGTTCCGGATCAAGTGCTGAAGTCGGCTCATCAAAACAGAGAATATCCGGTTTTAAGGCAAGCGCACGCGCAATTGCCACCCTCTGCTGCTGCCCGCCGGACAACTGATGTGGATAATGATCCATACGCTCGGAAAGTCCCATGCGCTCTAACAGCTGTCTGCCGTGTGCATCAATTTCTTCCAAGATCTTTTTCTTATTCTGTTTGAAATCCGGACGTTCCTGTGCCAGAAGCTGTTCCGCAAGCGTCACATTCTGTAACGCTGTATACTGTGGAAACAGATTGAATGACTGAAATACCATGCCAAAATGCAGACGTTTTCTGCGCAGATCCGCATCCTTTTCCATTCCGGCCGTTGATGCATCAAACAGTGTCTCTCCGTTGACCGTAATCGTTCCGCCATTCGGGCGCTCCAGAAAATTCAGACAGCGCAGAAGCGTTGTCTTTCCGGAGCCGGACGATCCGATAATTGCAAGCGCCGTGCCTTCCTCCATGGAGAAACTGACATCTTTTAATACATTCGTTCTGCCGAAATGTTTTTCTATATGTGATACCTCTAAGATTGCCATGTTATCCTCCTACTTAAAGTAATCCAGCTTACGCTCAATATAATTAAATAAAAGCGTCAAAATACCAATAAAAATAAGATAAAATACACCGGTGTAAAACAGCGGCCAGGTCAGGCCATCGGATTTCATAAACGCAGCACCGGCAAAGGTCAGCTCATAGGCTGCAATGATACGCGCAAGAGAGGTATCTTTTACAAGCGTAATGATCTCGTTTGACATCGGTGGTACAACGCGCTTGATCATCTGAAGCAATGTGATTTTGAAAAAGATCTGATGCTTTGTCATGCCAAGCACCTGTCCGGCTTCCCTCTGTCCGGCCGGAACTCCCTCGATTCCTCCACGGAAAATCACAGAAAAATAGCACGCATAATTAATCACAAATGCCACTACGGTTGCGGTAATTCGCCCTCTCTCATTTCCGCTCCAGACGGTCGTATGGAGCCAGAGCCCCGGTCCATAGAAAATAATGATCAGCTGAAGCATCAGAGGTGTTCCACGGATGATCCAGACCAGAATCTGAACCAGACGCTGCAGCGGTTTAAACTTGCTGAGCAGGCCAAATGCCAGCACCAGCCCAAGCGGCAGCGCAAAAATCAGTGTCAGTATAAAAATTTCAAAAGTGGTGGCAAGACCTGTCAAAAGTGACTGTGTTACTGTCCAGAACATGATTTATTTCCCCTCTGGTACGACAACTACCTGTGCATTGTTACAATAAGCATTGGTACATTCCATTGCAGAAGTTACCTCGCTCGTCAGAGTCATTCCATTCCATACGACATCGATATTCTTGGAATTCAGTTCCATGACCTTGTTGTCCCAGTCGATCTCTACAAAATCAACCTCTACACCAAGTTTTTCTCCGACAAGTTTTGCCATATCTGCATCAAACCCGATCCAGTTTCCATCTTTATCCTTATAATCCATCGGCTCAAAATCGGTCACACCGACAACCAGTTTTCCTCTTCCCTTGATGTAATCCACGTCACTGTCTTTTGGGGACTGTTCAAAGGTGGCATCTTTCTGCTCTACAAGTGCTTCCTGAACACCGTAGGTTTCGGCAATTTTTTCCATGCTTCCGTCTTTATAAGAGTCAGCAAACACCTGATTGATATAAGAAGCCAGATCCGATCCTTTCCGGCATCCAACGCCATACTCCTCGGTCGTAAGTTCGTCTGTATGCTTCAGATTCGGATAACTGGTGCCCTCACCAATCATGGCACCTGCCATCAGAAGGTCAATGATCGCTGCATCAGATGTACCGGAAGCAACTTCCATCAGGGCATCTGCCTGAGACGAAACGGAATTGTACTGAAATCCCTTTTCTTTTGCAGCTTCTTCTCCGGCAGATCCTGCCTCTACTGCATATACCATGCTCTTTTCGCTCTTTCCGGTATCTCCTGCTCCTTTGGATGCACCACAGGCAGTCATACCAAGTGTCAGCGCTGCTGCCAGCAATACTGCAAGTTTCTTTTTCATAATGTTCCTCCATTAATTATTAATTCTTCTGTTTACTACATGTTTACCATATTATCATGTTATCATGCTAAAGTAAAGAGGAGTAAATTACAAACCTTCCTGCATTTTTTCCCTGACCATTTTTACCATCTGAATCACCAATGTCGGCACAAATGCCAGCAGCAGAATATATCCATACATCAGCACTCCCATTTCTGCCACATCAAACAGCCTCTCAAAAACCGGAACGCAAAGTACCAGTCCCAAAAGAATACATCCACCCAAAAATGCTCCCATGCTGTACTTGTTGGACCCAAGTCCAGCCCGTGCCATGGACTTTTGGCTCCGGCAGTTAAACCCATGAAACAGGCGTGCCAGTGTCAGCGTTGCAAAAGCCATCGTTGCTGCAAGCGCGGTACTCTGCTGCAGCCCTATATAATAAGAAGTCATGACCGGACACGCAATCAACGCTCCCTCTGCCACAATTTTCCCCAGAAACGAACCGGTCAGTATTCCGGCAGAAGGATCCCTTGGTTTTTCCTCTAAAAGTGCTGCATCTGCCGGCTCCATGCCAATCGCAATTGCCGGAAGCGAATCCGTCAGCAAATTGATAAAAAGCAGATGCACCGGTGCAAACGGAACCGGAAGTCCTGCAAGTGAAGTATACAGTACCGCCAGAATCGCTGCCATATTGCCGGACAGCAAAAACAAAATAGCATTCTTTATATTCCGGTATACATTTCTTCCATTCACCACCGCCTGAATGATGGTCGCAAAATTATCATCTAAAAGAATCATGTCTGCCGCATCTTTTGCCACTTCTGTTCCTGTAATCCCCATTGCCACTCCGATATCTGCGCGTTTTAATGCCGGTGCATCGTTGACACCATCCCCCGTCATGGAAACAATCCGTCCTTTTTTCTGCCATGCCTTTACAATTCTTATCTTATGTTCCGGCGAAACTCTGGCATATACACAGATTTTTTCCAGTTTTTCCTGCAATTCCTTCTCACTCATGGCATCTAACTCCCTTCCAGTCACAGCCAGATCCCCTTCCTGATAAATTCCAAGCTGTTTTGCAATCGCACGCGCGGTAATTTTGTGATCCCCTGTAATCATGACCGTGCGGATTCCTGCTCTCTTTGCATCGGCAACCGCCTGAATGGCTTCCGGTCTTGGCGGATCCATCATGGCAATCAGCCCGAGAAAGATCAGATTTTCTTCGCTTTCTATGGTCAGCGGTCCTTCACTCTCTTTATACGCAAATGCCAGCACACGCAGTCCCTGCCCGGAAAATTCCGCAATCTTTTTTTTGATTTTTTCTGTCTCCGTCGGATCAAGTGGAACAATTCCGGTACTTTTCCGGACAAAATCACAGCGTTCCAGCAATACATCCGGTGCCCCTTTGGTCAGAATGGTTCCGACCCCGTGCAGGCAATATCTTGTGCTCATCCGTTTCCGCTCAGAATCAAACGGAACCTCTTCGAGACGTTTCATACAGCTTCGAAGCATTTCTTCCCGGTAACCGCCTTCACCCATCATTCCCCCTTTCGGTGCGGGAATTTTACGAAACATTTCCAACAGGGCATATTCGGTCGGATCTCCGATTCCTTTTCCGTTCTCCAATGTCGCATCATTGCTAAGCACCGCATCGTAGACCAGATATCTGTGCAGCTGTTCTTCCATGGAAAGCTGTCCGGGCAGATATTCCCTGTCGTCCACATAAACTTTCTGTACGGTCATCTTATTCTGTGTCAGCGTTCCGGTTTTATCCGAACAGATCACCGATACACACCCAAGGCTCTCCACTGCCTTCAGCTTTCTGACGATGGCATTTTCCTTTACCATCTTCTGTGTTCCCATCGCCTGCACAATGGTCACGATTGAACTGAGTGCTTCCGGAATGGCGGCTACCGCAAGTGCAACCGCAAACATCAATGCATCCAGAAGCGGCATTTTACGGTATAAACATAACCCCAGTACCACTGCTGAAATTCCCATAACCAGAACTGCCAGCTTTCTGCTGAACTGATCCAGACTCACCTGTAATGGTGTCTTACGATCCCGGATATCATTCATCATCCCGGCAATCTTTCCGATCTCTGTATGCATCCCTGTTCCTGTAACCAGAACCTGTGCGCGTCCATAAGTGACCAGGCTTCCGGAATATACCATGTTTCTGCGGTCTGCCAGCGGCAGATCCTCCGGCAGACTGCCTTGTGTCTTTTCTACATTGGTGGATTCTCCGGTCAGCGCACTCTCATTGACCTGCAGGGAAAAATTATCCAGAATCCTTCCATCTGCCACAACCATGTCGCCAGCTTCCAGTTCCACAAGATCTCCAGGAACCAGTTCCCTCGAAGGGATCTCTTTCTTTTTCCCTTCCCGGATGACTTTTGCACACGGTGCAGACAGATTTTTCAGACTGTCCAGTGATTTTTCCGCTTTCTGGTGCTGCACCGTTCCCAAAACTGCATTCATCACCAGGACAACTGCAATTACAATCGTACTCTCTACATTTCCGGAACACATGGAAATGAGCGCGGCGATCAGCAAAATGACAATGAGTAAATCTGCAAACTGTGACAAAAACACCCTCAGAAGCCCGGGTCTTTTTCCCTCTTCCAGTATATTTTCCCCACATGTTTCCCGGATTTCTTTCACCTGCATTTCGGATAATCCCTGCTCCGTAGTAGAAAATACGTCTCTTAGCTGCTCTTTGGAATACTTCCAGTATTTTTTCATGGCATGCCCTCCCTGTGTTGTGGTACAAAAAAAGAAACGAGACTTTTTTGCACCAGAATAATGCAATAAAAAGTCTCGTTTCTTCGTGTACAGCCCGGTTCCAGCTTTCCTGTAACGTGATGACGGCCTGCACAACACCCGGACACACCGGATGCAAACTACTCCCTGTTTATTATCTTTTTGTATTTTACCCATATCCTCTTTCATTTGTCAACTGCTTTGTTTCTTTTTTCACCACATTGCACAAAATATTTGTTTCTTTAAGCATTATATAGTATAATAAATCCAAAGATTAACTTACATCAGGGATTTACATGATAGAATAGGAGACACGCTTATGATGCTTACACTCATTCCTTTTTTTGACCGGAATATGTCCGTTAGTGCTTATTCTCTGTTTACCAGAAAAAATAACTTTCTTATGAACCCAAGCCTTCTTGGTTCCAGACAGTTTGACGGGGCTGCCTATGTAGACGGGCTGGAACTGATTCAGGAGCTTGGAACCACCACACTCTCCGGAGGAAAACCGATTTTTGTATCTTTAAATAATATCTCTATTTTCAGCAGTCTGGAATCCGAGTGCAAAAATACAAACCATGCACCGATTCTCCTGATTGACCAGACATTTCCTCCGGTATCCATGTATACAGACCGCATCCACGAACTGCGCGAATTCGGATATCATTTTGCAATCCGTAATCTTCCTGTTCACTGCTACGAAGACTACGCACCGATTCTGTCACAGATGGACTACATTCTGATTGACTGCCAGAAAATAGATGCCGTCAAGGCTTCTTTCTATTTCCGCAAACTGTATCCGGATATCTGTATCTGTGCCAGCAACATTCCGGACACGGAAACATTCGGAAAACTCAGTCCTGCAGAAACAATTTCTTTATTTGAAGGAACCTTTTTCCGTATGCCGGTCACACGCGGTGAACATAAAGTATCGCCCCTGAAGATCAATTACATTTCGCTTCTGAATCTGATTGAAGAAGATGATTTTGACCTGACCAAAGCGGCTGATATTATCAGTCAGGACACGGCTCTTATCATCTCTTTGCTTCGGCTGGCAAATACACGCTCCTTTAATTCCGAAATCACTTCCGTGCGGCATCCGAGGTGATGTCAACATAGGCAAGTGTCGAGTTCCGGTTCTTGCCATCCGGCTCCAGATAACGGCTGATTTCTTCCGATTTGTTTTTTGAAAATGTATTGTTATGAAATTTTTGGGCAAATGCCAGTTTTTTTGCCAAATTACTCTCATCCAGATAATACTTTAATCGTGTATAATAATGAATTGTTTTTCCCTTGTCCGATGTCGTTTTCAAATCCAAAATATACTCCGTACTTGTCTTGAATCCATAGTCAAACGTCAAATCTACCCTGCGCTGATTCTGTCCAATCGCATTCACGCTTCCGGTTTTATATACTTCTCCGCTCTCCTTATCCACAATGCTGTAGGTGACATTAACAAGACGGCTCTTTGCTTTACTGATTAACAAAGAAATCTGTCTGTTCTGGTTAATCGGCGTAATCGATTCACGCACCACATTTGCTTCGAGTGGCGCACTATACCCATATAAAACATTCACCGTCTGCCCCTGCGTCTGCAGCTGAAGATACGGATATGTCTCATCCGTAATCGCTTCCGTCACGCCCTTTTCTTCCATATCCGTTTCCATATTTCTTCCAAATAAAAACAGTGCACCCGCAAAAATGAATACAAGAGCGACTGCCTGATATATATATTTAACCATAATATCTCTCCATTCCTACAATATGATGTTACTACCTTATACAGTGTAACGGCTTTCGCAAAAAAGTGCAAGGCATACACACAAATTTTTAGCACACATATATTAGTTAATAAACCATCGGAGGAAAACGCATGAGTCATTTTGATAACCAAACCCCCTATGTTCCTACCTATCCACCTGCTTTAGGCAGTCAGAAGCTGATGGAACTGGAAGCTGACAACTCGTACCTTAAATATTTATACCCGAAAATCACAAGACAAATCAGCGAATTTGTGGAAGAAGAATGTGACAAAATGGAATACGAGGGAAGTCTGATGTTTGACGTATTTCCTGACAAAATTGCCTTACAGCTTATGGCTGCCGGAATTGCCGGTGAATTTACAAAAAAATACCCCGATGCCTATCCGGAGGAAGGAAGACTTCTCCGCGATATGATCGAGGTCGTTTTATATCATGAAATTATGTACCGTAGAAACCGCTATCGAAATCACAAACGATTATATCTTTAGTCCGCTGCTTCTGTACCAAACGCTAACTGCTCAAATTCCGGTACAGGCATTGGCTTTGCAAACACATATCCCTGAATTAAGTCACAGTGCATTTCTTTCAAAAACTCCACTTGCTTTCTCTCTTCGACTCCTTCGGATATGGTGTGAAGATCCAGTGCTTGTGCCAGTTTGATTACGCTCTGGATAATATCCTTTCCACGCTCATCGTTATCACCGCTCTCAAAGAATACACGGTCTAACTTCAGCGCATCTACTTTAACATCCTTTAACATATTTAAGGAAGAGTAACCGCTTCCAAAATCATCAATCGAACACGATAATCCTGCATGATGAATCTGGGATACCAGTACACTGAGTGACTTCATATCATTATAAAACAGAGACTCCGTCAACTCAATCTCAATACTTCTTGGCGGAATATCGTATTTCTTTAACACATATTCATAATAATCAAAGAAGTTCGGAATTTCAAAATGACTTCTTGATAAGTTTACAGAAATCGGTATAATTTTGCGTCCCGCTTTATGCCACCGCTCAATCAACTTGCAAACCTCTTCGAACATATACAAATCAAGTTCTACAATAAATCCATTGGATTCAAACAAATCAATAAACTCATCCGGATAAATCATACCCTCTTCCGGGTCAATCCATCGAACCAATGCTTCCGCACCGGCAATCGACTCACCTTCCAATTCGTATTTCGGCTGAAGATACGGTACGAAGTCACCTTGTTCAAGTGCCTTGTGCATCTTCATCTCCAACGCTTTATCACGTCCAAGTTTCTGGCTTTCTTTCACATCGTAGATTCCCATCGGAACAAGATGTGATGGTGAAATCTTCTTACGCGCCAGATTGGCATGTTCAAGCATAGCACTAATATCATTTTCATCGTCTTTTACAATGTAAACACCAAAATAAAGAATAATTCCGTAACAATTTCCATTATCATCCGTAAGTTCAGACAACTGCTTGCTTATCCGATACAATCGCTGGTCAAGCTTCGGAAGTGAATGAAACCGCATCAAAACCCCAAAGTTATCTGCCATAATTCGACCGGACACTTCATCCCAGCGGAGCTCATCATCAATAATCTCGTGAATTCTGCACAAAATCCGGTCTCCGACATCATTGCCATAAGTTTCATTAATCAGCTTAAAACGGTCGATGTTCGCGTACACGACAACATAATTTCCATCCCCGCGAAGCAAATCTCTGGCAATCCGCTCGAATTCCTTTTTATTCTTTCCGCCGGTAACATCATCCCGTCCATACTTCTTATACAACAACTGGTATTTAATAACAAGCATGATAATAACGAAAAGCGCCACACCGCAGAGTACCAATACTTTGTACATCGTAGATGGCATCCTGTCCAGAGAAAAATACGCAAAAACAAAGAGCGCAATCGCAGTGATTACATCCCAGATTAACATCATACTGATGTTTTTCAAACGTGAGATAATCTGTTTCACTGTGCATGCCCCCTTCTTTATCGAATGTATAAATAATTATACCTTAATTTTGACAAAAAGACAACCTTTCAATTGGAAAAATTATGACCAAAATTCAATTTCTTTCTCCAATTTTTTCATTTTTACGACAAGATACGGCATACTCTTTTTCTGACTTACCTCCTGACCTTTCTCCGGTCCTAATAGATTCGTCTCAAATACCACCCCGTCGCCTTTTTCATAGAGACCAAGGACACGCACCGAAAAACCGTTGGTTTCCTGCTCTCCGTAGCCAACCGCCAGATAGCAGTACTCGCCATCTTCATAAGTCATTTGAAACGGATTGATTTTCTTTTTATTGATTTCAGCTAAAAAATCAGCCGGACACTCCTCTGTCGGAACTACCGTATAATCCAAATCCTTTCCTCTTTTCCCCTCTTTTTCCGTGCCACATCCACTAAACAGGCACATTCCAAAAGAAAAAAGAACTACCATTGTAAGCAGCCGCCTGACCCGGCATCTCTTATTCCTCACCGCACACACTCCATTTCTAAGCATATTCCGCTTTTGATTGTTAGTATAATGTATGTGCCGCGGTGATTTTTATGCGCTAATCTTCGAAATGAATCCCTGCCAAAAGAGAAGCTAAAGAAGTCGTTGCCTCCTCATCATGGTACTCAATGGATTCAGCCTCTTCCACTTCCGGTGCAATATCCTCTGCCTCTTTCATGCTCAGGCGAATTTTTCCGTCCGTCACATCGAGGACTTTTACCTTCACCGTCTGTCCGAGTTTCACAACTTCATTTGGCGAATGTAAAAATTTATTGCAAATCTGGGAAATATGAACAAGCCCGGATAAGCCATCCCCGATTGTCACAAAGCATCCATATGGCTCAATGCGCTCAATTACGCCTTCTGTCACGAACCCTTTTTGCAGAGCATTTAATTTTTTTTCCTGCTCTTTTGCTGCTTTTTCCTTTTCCACATCTTTTGCGGAAAGAACCAGTTTATTTGCCTCGCGGTCTGCTGTAATGACAATAACCGAAAGTGTCTTTCCAACATATTCTTCCACATCTTCTACATACTCAAGTGCCAGTTTCGACGCCGGAATAAATCCTCTCAGTCCCTCGCAGTAGGCAACAACACCGGCATTCACGCTGTTATTTACTTTTACCGTAAACACCGTTCTCTCTTCCAGTGCCTTCTCTACCTGTTCCCATGCCTCTTCTCTTTTTGCCTCGCGCAAGGACAGAAGGACACGGCCCTGTCCATCATCCGGCGAAAGCACAACAGCCGTCAGCATTTCTCCGGTGCGAATCTCATCCATCGCATGGAAATTCGGATCATCACTATATTCACCGGAAGGAATTACTCCCTGTGAAAAACTGCGTAAATCCAAAAGGACTTCCTCTTCTTCAACACTTACCACCTCTCCGGTCACCGTATCGCCTTCGCGGAACGATCGAAAAGATGCATTAATTTGGTCTTCGTAATCTGCCATTGTTTCACTCATCGGTATTACCTCCCTGTTGAATCTTTTTTAATTCATCTGCTAATGCAGCAAATTGCGCTAAACTAAGTTTTTCCCCACGAATCGTCGGACTTAACTCCATTGCTTCCAGTGCACTTTTGATTTCCTCTTTGGAAAAGGAGAGTTCCGGACTGTTCGCCAGTCCATTCTGTAAAGTTTTCCGGCGCTGGTTAAAAGACGCCCGAATCAGACGGAACATCAACTTTTCATCGGATACCTCAATTGGCACCCGGTTTAAGCAGTCAAGTCTTATTACCGCACTTCCAACATTAGGCCGCGGCATAAAACAGTTTGGCGGAACATTCGCCGCCAAATACGGTTTTGCGTAATACTGCACGGCAAGCGACAATGCACCATATTCTTTTGTGCCCGGCTCTGCCTGCATACGTTCAGCCACTTCTTTCTGCACCATAACGGTAATGTTCGCAAGTGGCACGCGGCTCTCCAAAAGCCCCATAATAATCGGAGTTGTAATGTAATAAGGCAGGTTTGCAACTACCTTGATTGGTTTTTTGTCGTTATATTTTTCCGCAATTTCATGAATATCCTGCTTTAAAATATCCCCATGAAGAATTTCTACATTATCATAAGGTGAAAGTGTCTCCTGTAAAATCGGAATGAGGTTGTTGTCAATTTCTACTGCTAATACCTGTCTTGCCGCCTCGCACAAATACTGTGTCATCGTTCCGATTCCCGGTCCGATTTCCAGTACAAAATCATCTTTTGTGACTTCTGCCGCCTCGATAATTTTATCTAACACATGCGGGTCAATCAAAAAATTTTGTCCGAATTTTTTTTGAAAATGAAAATCATGTTTTTGTAAAACCTGTATGGTTTCCTGTGGGTTTCCCAGTTTTGCCACGCGTTTTCTCCTTTTATTTATTCTGTGTCAGCCGGTATAACCGGTGGGCATTTTCCGTTGTTGCCTGCTTTACTTCTTCTGCCGTAATGCCCTTGATTTCTGCTAATTTCTGTGCCACGTAAATAAGCTGCGACGAATCGTTTCGCTTTCCTCTGTTTGGCTCCGGCGCCATATACGGGCAGTCTGTTTCCAGCACAATAGAAGACAGCGGAATCCGCTCGGCACATCTTACTAATTTTTTTGCATTTTTAAATGTGAGGACTCCTCCCATGCCAATAAAGAATCCCATTTTCACATATTCTTCTGCCATTTCCGGCGAATACGAATAACAGTGAATGACGCCGCCGCACTCATAGGCTTTTGTTTCCTGAATGATTTGCATGGTCGGCTCTGCCGCATCACGGCTGTGCACAATAATCGGAAGTTTTACTTCCTTTGCAAGTTCAATCTGTCTGCGAAACCACTGCTTCTGAAGTTCCGGTTCCGGCTCCGGCCAGTGATAATCCAGCCCGATTTCTCCGATGGCTGCCACTTTTTCATGTGCCGCATGACTAGAAATCCACGCCATGTCATCTTCCGTCAGCCCTTCCACTTCACTCGGATGCACCCCCAGTGCCGCATAGACAAATTCATACTGCTTTGCCAGTTCAAGTGCCATTTTACTGGATGGCATATCTGCGCCCACATCCACGACTTTACCAATTCCCTTTGCCAAAAGTCCGCCAAGGATTTCGTCGCGGTCGCTGTCAAAGGCTTTGTCGTCATAATGGCTGTGGGTGTCGAAAATATAACTGCTCATAGTTCTCTCCTCTCGCCGTGCCGCATTCTTGTCAAAAGCCCTGTTCCTGTGGACAGCCCCAAGAAGTCCACACAGGAGCGCACCATCTGGACGGTAGAGGAAATGCGCGTGGCTCTGGACAGCATGGAGGATCCTATCCTGCATCTGGCAGTCCACCTCACATTGGTGGGCGCACTGCGGGAGGGCGAGATCGTAGGTCTGACCCCGGAAGATCTTGATTTTGACGCAGCAGATGGTATCGGAACCTTCCGTATCAACAAGTCCATGCAGCGGGTGCGAAAAGAAGCCCTAGATCAGGTGGACGATGGCTGCATCATCAAGGTATTCCCGGACAAGCTAGAGCTCAGCACCACTTCCCTTATCCTGAAAAGCACCAAAACGGCGTCCTCCTGCCGCACCATCTTCATGACCTCTGCTCTGAAAGAGGAATTAAAGAAATGGCTGAATCAGCTGGCCGGTGGTGGACAGCATCAGCGATCTAAGTCTTTTAAAGCTGGCGGAGGAGGGCTTCGGCATTACGATCCTCCCCAGGGAGCTGGCGGCGGAGCAGCTCGCCGCTGGGCGGCTTAAGGAGGTGAAGCTGACGGACGATACTCTGGAACGTCAGTATTTTATTGCATATAATAAGAAGAAATACCTGACTGGACGGATGAAAGAGGTACTCCAGGTATTGAAGCTGTAAAAATGGCTCCGGGCTCAGGCCCGGAGCTTTATTCTGTTATAAGAAAGAACGTCCTATAATATAAAAACACTCCGCGGGTCTGTGTGCCTGCACATATTTTCTTTCCCAGGCGGCATACTAATCCCAAAGCATATGAATTTTTCAAAAAGCGAGGTTGTATGGGATGGAAATGACACTGCGGTGGTATGGGACAGGGTTTGATACCGTTACTTTAAAGGAGATCCGCCAGATCCCCGGCGTGACCGGGGTCATCACGACGCTTTACGATACGAAGCCGGGAGAAGTGTGGAGCCGGGAGCGGATCCGGTTAAAGTGAATTGTAATTTACCAGAATTTGATGTATTCTTATTACACA
>OGYO01000120.1_pt1 | contig 34562 bp, 30 predicted proteins | sample 1576561 | NCBI WGS metagenome assembly OGYO01 (sample SAMEA3541507, study PRJEB24748) | human gut metagenome | biome: human gut; feature: human-associated habitat; material: faeces | place: China | collected 2012 | reverse complement strand
TGAAGGAGACGTATATGCCGATGATGATATCTTTGGAAAAGCAATATGTAATCACATAAGGAAAGGAAAAACTAACGTAATCGTACAACCAAGATGAAAAAGTACTTCAATTTTAGTTGGGGTTGGGGACGTAAGAAGGACCCTCCCAAGAATGGTACATCCTCTAATAAAGAGGAGAAGCCTGCCACATCGATTTCGCCTGGTAGGGTTTCAGTTGACGATGATAGCGATAACTTAATTACATCATTACAAGGGTTGACTAAATTAGTTGAACCCTCTTTTCGTGTTGATGTGATACCTTTAATTCGGGATTTATATAAGGTAAATCCTGATATGGGCATTGCATTGCAAGATATGTTTAAGTTAGCTAACACCAGTCATACAGTAACTTTCCCTAATAATACCGATGAAGAGGCTTCAAAGATGAGAGAACATCTTAAGAAAGCCACCAAGGGATGGACCAGATATACTGCTGGTATAGATGGTTTAGTTAATAAAATGATTGTTCAACTTCTTGTAAGTGGGGCAATATCTGTAGAAGGCGTACCAAATGACAAGCTTGATGGTTTGGCTACTGTATTATTCCTTAAGCCAGAGCATATCAAGTTTAAACGTGAATTAAATGGGGTGTATGCTCCTTACCAAAAGAATATAAATTTCTTTGTTAAGCAACAAGATTACATTAAGCTTAACCCAGAAACCTACTTCTATGTTGGTATGTTCAATGATACCGATGAACCTTATGGAGTTCCTCCATTTATGCCTGCATTGGATTCTCTCAAAGGACAAAATGATATGAAGATTAACTTCAAACATATCATGGAGATTTGTGGTATGGTTGGTTTCTTAGAAGCTAAGATGCAGAAATCTCCACAAAGGCCAAATGAGAGTATCAAATCTTATGAATCCAGATTATACCATGAACTCAATATCCTTAAACGTAATGTTAAAGAGGGTATGAAGGATGGGGTAGTTGCTGGTTACATAGATGACCATGAATTCAAACTAAATTCTACTACTAAGGAGCTCGGTAATATCGAGAAGCCTTGGAATATGAACCAACAATCTGTAGCAAATGGGTTGGGAGTTAATGGCTCTATCATTGGGGTATCATCTACTACTGGTGAAGGTGCAACTGGTATAATGCTGTCTAAGATGATTAGCCAGTTAAAAAATATCCAAATGCTTGTAGCTTATGTATTAGACCGACTTTATTCTCTAGAACTGCGTCTGGCAGGCTTTAATAATAAGGGGATGAAGATTGATTGGGGAACTTCTACAGTTTCTGATGAAGTTAAAATCCAACAAGGTCTTCAGTATAAGATACAGAACCTTGACTTATTGTATAAGGCTGGTATCATTAGTCAAGAGCAATATGCTTGGGCAATGGGTTATGATTCTCCTGATGAGAAAGAACCAAGAGTTTCACTTGAGGACCAATTTGCTAAGGGAGGTAATATAGACCCCCAAGAAGGAACTAAGAAGAAACAAAGGCAAGATGATAAAAACCAATCTGCTCGTAGGTCAAGAGATAAGAATAACCCGGCTCCTTCTCGAGGAGACCAAAATACTAAAGCAAGATGAGTAAATTTACAAAGAAAAACAAAGAGCATCTTGATTCTATGGTGATAGGTCAAGGCCATACCATTATGGCTGGGTATATCCCAGAAGCAGTGGGAGCCCAGACTTTCTCCGAGAATTATTACAAATGGAAGAATCCTACACCGGACACCATTGCTCAATTTGGATTTTGGGGAGGGGATATAGATTATAATACCTATTACCCTAACCTGGATAAATCGGAATTAACTCCAAAGGATGAAGAGTTTATCGAACCTATGTTCCGATTACTTTCAGAAACGATTGTATCTAAGAATTGGAACCCGACAGACTTTGGTCAGAATGGAGTACTAAAGGCTTCTATGAAGATGTTGCTTGGTCAAACAGTAAACTGTGACCATGAAACCAACATCGGTAATGCTATTGGTGCTGTATCACAAGTAATGTGGCAGGAATCCTATAAAGACGGTAGCTTTACTATACCCGCTGGTATCAACGGTATTCTGAAAATCGATGGTAAGGCAAACCCAAGAATTGCTAGAGGCATCCTTATGGAACCTCCTTCAATTCATAGTAATTCAGTTACTGTACAATTTAAGTGGGATAAATCCCATCCCCAAATGGAAGATAACGAATTTTATCAGAAACTGGGTACTTATGACTCTAAGGGAGTTATGGTACGTAGAATTGTTACTGAAATTGTTCGTTACCTTGAGACCTCACTAGTTTCACATGGTGCTGATTCATTTGCCCAGAAAATTGGTTCGGATGGTAAAATTATTAACCCAACCTTTGCCAAAAGAACTTGGGCATCTTATGAAGAATACAGAGATGATAAATCGAAGCAATACTTCTTTACTGATTATAAATCAGATTTAACATCATATCAAGAAAAGAACGATACTCAGGGTTCTTTTAATGATAATGATGCCAATGATAATCATTCAAATAAAGATAACATGAACGAATTACAAAAATTTCTTGAAAGCCTTTTTGGGGATAACATGCTTACCCTGGAAGAAGGTAAAGAGATGAATCAGGAAAATGTAATTGCCTGCATTCAGACTTTGGTATCATCCAGAAACGAATTGCAAACTTCGGTAGATAATCTTACTACAGAGAAAACTTCTCTTACGGAACAGATTACCAACTTGAATGCCGAAGTAGCTAACTTGAAGGAAATGGCAACCGTAGGAAAGAATCATATTGCTTCTCTACGTGAAAATGCCGTAGAAACCTACAAGAAGTTGATGGGTGATAAGGTAGATGAGACAATCGTTACGATGCTCAATGCCGAGACTACTGGTATTACTACTCTTATTTCCTTGACCAAGGATTACCAAGCTCGCTTGGAAGAGAAGTTCCCTCTCACTTGCTCAAAATGTGGTTCTAAGGACGTCAACCGTGCTTCCTCAATTGCTGAGGATGATACCGAGGGTAAAACTGGAACCCAGGGTACTGATACCCAACGGAATTCAGAATCTCCGAGTACTAAGAATGTAATCGATAACTTGTATCGAAACAAAATCAAATAACTAATATAAATAATCCGCGTTATGGAAAAAACTAAAATCGTAAACGACCCTCAGCAACTTACTCTCTTTGGGGAAAGAACCCCGAGAGCGGTGATTTACAAAAGTGAGTCACACAAATTGCACCAGGCTTTCAATGTTAAAGCTGGAGAGAAAATCGTACAGGGTATGCCAGTAGCTTTGAATGAAGAAGGTTTGATTTACCCTTGCACTGATGTAGCTACTCAAGTTTATTTGGGTGTAGCAGTAACGGATAACGTTAACCCTGCTTATCAACCTCAAAGAAATTTCCCGGTAGAGGTAACAGTAGCTATGGAAGGTTACATGATTTGTAACTGGGTATCAAACGAAAATATCGAAGCTGGCTATGTAACTCCCGATGGAGAATTGCTTAACGATAGATTCGTAAAAGCTAACCAAGCAACTTCAACCCAGTTCATTGCCCTTAATCCAGCAGAAGAGGCAAATGAGGTAATTCAAGTACTCATCAAATAAGAGAAAAGAAGTTATGGAAAATAAAATAGATATTACAAAGTTGAAGGCTCAGGATTTTATGAATGAGCTGCCGGAAATGGTAAGAAGCTTGGAAGCTGTTCGTTCCGGTTCACAGGACAAGAAGCCTGTAGAGGTAACTTTTGGAGAATTGGTTACCGGTAAATGGGGTATTTCAGAAGATGAACTTTTTGAAAAGATGGGCATCAATCCAAAAGTGGACACGATGCAGAACATCTTTACAATGCCTCAACAGAATGTTCGTTGGATTGTTCCGGAAATCATCCGTGCTGCTATCACATTGGGTATGCGCCAGGCTCCGTTCTATCCGAACATCATTGCATCTGATCAACCCATCAATGGTTTGCAAGCAATCATGCCGATGGTTAACATGTCGGATGCTGCCCCTGCAAAGGTTAATGAGGCAGAAACTATCCCATTGGGTGATGTTAGCTTCGGACAGAAATCAGTTAGCCTCTTCAAAATCGGAAAAGGTTTCAAACTTACTGATGAAGTTCGTAACTATGTTTCACTCGATGTCTTGGGAATCTACCTTCGTGATTTTGGTGTTCAGTTGGGTTATGCTCTGGATACTTTGGCTATGGACGTTGCTATCAATGGTAACAACCCTGATGGCTCTGAGTCTGCCCCGGTAATCGGTGTATACGAAACAACTAACGGTATCACTTACAAAGACCTTCTGCATATTTGGGTACGTGCTGCTCGTATGGGACGTAACTTCCAAACTATGATTGGTGGTGAAGACCAGGCAATCGAAATGCTGAACTTGCCGGAATTCAAGGATCGTCATTCTGGTACTACAGAAGCTACTCTGAATGTTAAGTCTCCTGTTCCCAAGAATGCTGATTTCTACATTCACCCGGGTACACCAGACCAACAGTTGCTGTTGATTGATACATCTGCTGCCTTGATTAAGCTTACTGCTCGTCAGTTGATGCTTGAATCTGAAAGAATCGTTTCTAACCAGACTCAGGCCATCTATGCAAGCTTGACTACTGGCTTCTCTAAGATGTACCAGGATGCAACTCTGTTGCTGGCTGCTGACAAGAAGTTCTCAGAATTCGGCTTCCCAGAGTTCATGAACGTAGACCCATATTTGATGGTTAACCTCGAATAATAAGGACCGTCCGGTTTCATCTATATAAATTCCCTGAGAGGGTAGGTAACTAAAAAAAAGACCTATCCTCTCTTTAATCATTTTTAAATCTTAGGAAATATGGCTAAAGATAAATATACAGTAACTGTGGGACCAAGAGCTTACAGTTTTCATGACCAATCAACTGGTATTACCGTTTGTAGAGGAGAAGACAAGGAACTCTCTCGTCGTCAATTCCGTGCACCAAAGATTCAGAAGGCAATTGCCTCTGGCCATCTGATTATCATTGCTGATAAATCAGAAATCGAAAAGTATTCAGAGGCCGACATAGAAAAGTTGGATAAGAGACTGAATGCTCAGTTCAAGAAAGGCATGACTCTTGAAAAACTTGCAAAGGGCTATTCCCTGGAAGAACTGAAACTGGTAGCAGGTCTTCATGAAATCGTTGCCGAGAAAGATGATACAGTAGAAACACTTATTCAGGCTTTGCTGGAAGAATTCGAATCCTCTTCTAAAGGGTAATATATGAAAATTACATAAGACAGACTAATATGAATAACAATCTGGACTTTTTGTACGTTACGTCAGGTCTGGAAGTTTCATTCAGAGTCATATCCAAAGTCCCGGCCAAATCCATTTTTGACTGGGACTTTGGCGATGATAAGGGAGAGGTTTTCAATGGTGGAAGACATGTTTCCTATTCTTATGAAACTCCCGGTTTCTATACAGTAACCCTACATGTAACCAACTCTAATGGTTTAGATATCACCGTAGATAAGACTCTGGTAGTTTGTGATTATGGTCATACGGCATTAGCCGATACAATATATAACTTAATCGACCACTATATTCCTTCAGAGATATCAGAGGGAATGACCAGGGAAGATAAATCTATCTACATCACCAAATGGCAATATTATATTGGTCCTCTAGTAAATCACCAAATTCCTGCAGATAAGTATACTGATGAATTATGGTATGAAGCACTAGAAAACCAATTAATAATGGAATTGGCAGCATGGGACTTTCTCAATGTGAAGATACTTAATCTATTAACAAGTACTTCAGAATACCTAAGTCAATTAACTTCTACCAAAGAACAAACTGGTGATGGTACTTCTAAACCCGAACTTGCCCGAGGTGATAGGATAAAACAAATCACTACTGGGCCTACTGAAGTGCAATATTATGATACCTTGGCAGATGCTACAAGTTCCCTATGGAAAACACTTTCTCAAGCAATGCAACCAGGTGGATTAATAGATGAATTAAGGAAGAACCTTTGTATGTTAGCTTCACGATTGGAAATCTACTTACCGTTCTGTGATGAAGTATTTAGAACCGTAGTCCCAAAAGTAGTTAACAGAAGGCAACCTGGAGTATTAGATGGACCCAACCCAAGTGCTCCAGTAAAAGGTGGTAAGAAATCAATCTTAACTAAGTTATGACAAAAGAACCCTGGAGAATGGTAAAGAACCGCTCTTGGGATAGATACAAGAAAATTATCACTGACTTCTTAGATTGGGATGCTGGTAGGCAATCCATAACCTGGGCCAAACATGTTAATCAGCTTCTCAGTCATGCCGAAGACAGTATACCTAAATATTATAACATCCAAATCGAGGCATTATGTTACTACAATGCTTTCAGAAACTGGCCTATCAATAAGGCAACTATTTCAGGAGAATTGGATGATGAAAACTTATCAATACTAATTTCTAAATCTTATATAGAACAAATCGGTTATCTTACACCGGAAGGTTATTGGGATTTTAATTGGGAACAAGATAGGTTTGTAATTAATGGTATAACGTATAAGCCTTCTGGAGATACTCAGACTGCTCAGGCAAAGGATGAGGCTTTAGTTTTCATGATTATCCTAAAGAGAGACCGAGATACCAAAGTTGAATTTGTAGAATAAAAATAAAGTATATGGCAAAGATGTTAGTACTGAGGTGGACACCAATTACTACAAACAGTGGAATTTGGTTTGATAGTAATCTGGTTATCCTCAATGGTACCTCTGGAGTTCATATTGAAATGAAAGGTAATGGCAATGATGTAACGGCATTTCAATCGATGACCGGAAACAAATTTGTCACCTGCTTTCAAGATTACTTCGGGGATATCTGGGATAAAATAATACCTCATCCTGGTATAGGCCAGGTAATAAAGTTCCGTGTAAATAGGCTTCCCGATTATGCTTGCATACGGGGGGATATAGAAGACGGTGGAGATGTAGATCCAGAAAATCCGAATATACCAATAAATACCTTCTGTGGTTCAGAGGGAGAACCATTCAGGGATATAGATTCGGAATTCTTACTGGGTCGTCAACGTTCAGTAATTAATCCTTAAATTTTATAAATATGTATGTAAGTAAATATTACACCTGCGAAGAGATTGACCAGCGGTTGTTACAGGGTTACTATGATGACTTTGTTCGTGCTGGCTTTGGGGGAACTATAAATGAGTTCTGGGCTTTCGTACTTTCTATCAAAAATAAGGTAGATAAGAAGGAAGGATATGACTTATCTAAGAATGACTTCACTGATGAGTTAAAAGCTAAACTTGATGGCATTGAAGAACATGCAAACTACATCACTAAGGTATCTCAGCTTGAAAATGACTTAAAGTATCAAACTGAGGAAGAAGTTAAACAGATGATTAGTGATTTGGTTGATGGTGCAGATGATGCTCTTGATACTCTTAAAGAGTTAGCCGAAGCTTTGGGTAATGACCCCAACTTTGCAACTACTATCACTAATAAATTAACCGACCTTCGTACTGCCTTAACTGAAGAGGTTAATCGGGCTAAGGAAGCTGAAGCTGCCTTGGGTGCTGCAGTAGCCGCAGTTCAGGATAACCTCGAATATGGGTTAGACCAAATCAATAAGAAGATTGATACGGTTAAGGCAGACTTAAAAGCTGAAATCGACCGAGTTGAGAAGAAGGTAGATAAGAATGCTGAAGATATTAAAGACCTTGAAGATAAGGTAAATCAAGGTAATGGTGAACTTGAGAAGGAACTCAAGGATCTTATCCAAAAGGAAAAAGATGAACGTATTGCTGCCGATAATGAGATTAAGGAAAGTGTAAATGACCTTAAAACTCTCCATATCAATGATAAGGCATCCCTTGAGTCAAAGATTGCAGAAGAAACTGCAAATCGTACTAACGCAGATACTGTACTGGATTCTAAGATTAACGAAGAAATCACTAATCGCCAGGCAGATACTTTAGCTCTTCAAGGTAAAATTGACCAAGAGAAGGTAGACCGTCATTCTGAGGACCAAGTTCTTCACAATGAAATCTCTAAAGAGGTAACAGACCGTACCAATGCAGATAATGCTCTTCAAGGTAATATTGATAAAGAAGTTCAGGCCCGTACTGTTGCAGACCAAGTATTACAGAACAATATCGATTCAGAGGCTACTACTCGTGCTGCTCAGGATTTAGTTCTTGAACACAAAATCGAAGATGTAAAAGAGCAGGGTGTAGAAGACAAGGAGCAATTGCTTAATGCTATTGCTGCCGAGGCTGCTGCTAGAGAAAAAGGTGATAAAGATCTTGATACTAAGAAAGTAGATAAACGTGAAGGCTATTCTTTGACTAAGAATGACTTTACCGATATACTCAAAGCTAAACTTGATGGAATTGAGGAAAAGGCAAATTATATTACGCATCTTTCTCAGCTTATCAACGATTCTGGTTTCCAAACTGAGGAAGAGGTAAATGCAGCTATCCAAAAGATTATTGGTTCTGCTCCAGAAGTACTTGATACTCTTAAGGAAATTGCTGATGCCCTTGGAAATGACCCCAACTTTGCTGCTACCATTACCAAGAAATTGGCTGCAATCACAGAACAGGTTAACCAAGAAATCGAAGACCGAATTGCGGGTGATGAGGCAAACAGTGCTGAGGTAGCTGCTGAAGTTCAAGCTCGTAAGGATGCTGATACAGCTCTTGAAACTAAACTGAAAGAATATGTAGACAATAAGTCTGCTATTGGTGATGCTGCTCTTGGAGTTGTAAAAGACAATCTTAACAAGGAAATCCAAGACCGTAAAGATGCAGATGCCGCAATTCAATCTAGCTTGGATAAAGAGATTGCCGAAAGAAAGACTGCAGATGAAGCCTATACTCAAAGTCTGGCTAACGTTAACCAACGTATTTCAGACTTGGCATTGAGTATGCAAGAGTCTATCAATACATTGCGTAATGAGCTTACTGAGCAGGTAAATGCAAATACTACTGCTATTGCCACTAACCAACATAATATCGAAAGAAATTCAGAGGCAATCACAAATTTAACTAAGACTGTAGGGGATAACTACAAGGAAGTTAAGGATATGATTAATGAGGAAATCGTTGACCGTACCAATGCAGATAGTGCCTTGAGTTCTAGTATCGATACCCTTAATATCGACCTTAACACTGAAAGAGTAGAAAGGACTGCTGCTGACCAGGTTCTCCAAGTAAACCTTGATAAAGAAGTAGCAGACCGTACTGCAGCTGATAAAGCCTTGAGTACTGAGTTCACTGCTAAGTTGGATAATACCAAACAAGCTTTGGAATCCGAAGTAGGTAATATTAACACTAAGCTTGAACAAGAAAAGGAAAATCGTATTGCTGGTGATAATGCTTTGGGAGTTCGTATTGATTCTCTAGAGGCAGGTAATACCGATGCTATGAATGAACTAAAAGCAAAGGTAAATGCCAACACTACTGCTATTAATGCAGAGAAAGACCGAGCAATTGCCAAAGAGACTTCTCTTGAGGCCAAGATTGATACCAACCTTCAGAATCACAAGGATGATATGGCTGGTATTAATAAGGATATCCTTACCGAAAAGAATGACCGCTTAGCTGGAGATACTTTACTTCAAACCAATATCGATAAAGAATCAACTGAAAGAGCTAATCAAGATACTCTTATCAGTAATGCTCTTGCTCAAGAGAAGGCAGATAGGATTGCTGCCGACCAGGCAATGGACGATAAGAAGGTAGATAAGGTAGATGGCAAGGTACTTTCTTCAAATGATTTCACTGACTTGCTGTATGCCAAGTTGGATGGCATCGAAGAACATGCAAACTATATCACTAAAGTTTCTCAGTTATTAAACGATTCTGACTTTCAGAATGCAGAACAAGTAGAGGCTGCAATCCAAAAGATTATTGGTTCAGCCCCTGAAGTATTGGACACTTTGGCAGAGATTGCTAAGGCTCTCGGTGATGACCCCAACTTTGCAGCAACTATGACTGCTAAGCTTACAGAGTTGGAGAATAAGCTTGAAGCCGAAAAGAACTTACGAGAACAGGGAGATAATACTTTACAACAATCATTCACTAACCTGAGTAATACTCTTACTACTACGGTAAATGAGCTGAGAACTTTTGTAAGTGAAACTCGTACAGAGTTGTTAACTTCCCTGAATGCTACTAATGCTCTGGTAACTCAGAATACTGCTAATATCCAACGTAACCTGGAATTAATCCAGGGTATTCAGGATAATATCAATGGTAATTATACGGCCATTACGGATCTGTTAAATAACGAAATTGCTGCTCGTAAAGCTGAAGATATTCGGTTGGAAGCAAAGATTGATCAGAATACTTCTGACCTTAATACAGAGAGAGAGGAAAGAAAGGCCGCAGATAAAGTTCTCCAGGATAACATCGATGCAGAAGAAGCTGCCCGTATTGCTGCCGATACAGCTTTGGGTAAACGTATCGATAAAGAAATTCAGGACAGAACCGATGCTGATACTGCCTTAGATAATAAATTCACTAACATTACCGATGACCATGAAGAAAGATTGGAAGCTGAAGAAGGTACTTCCGATGCTTTGCCAGACACCATGGTTACCGATGTTAGTACTGTAACCCGAACAGATACTCAGCTTTCTTTCAAAGTAAAGACTTCAACCAAGGATAAGGCAAATAACCAATATGGTGAAGAAGTAGAAGCTACCAAGAATTTACTTCCGGTAACTCAAACTCTTGCTGGAGTTATGTCTGCAGCAGACAAGGTTAAGTTAGATGGGTTAGACCCAAATTCTTTAACTGATCTCTCTGCAGCTTCTGATGCTAATAAGGTAACAGTAACCGTAACTAAGGATAACGGTTTGAATGCTGATACTACCGAAACTTTCGATTTGCCTCAGGTATCGGCTACTAAGGCTGGTACGATGACTGCGAAAGATAAGGTAGAATTGGATAGAATCTCTACTGCTAACTTTGCCCTTGGTGCAGTAACTCCCAATGAAACTACTGTTGGCATAGCTGCTACTAAGACCGTAGTTGAAGATGGTACAGTAGAACAGAATCCTATTACATTGCCTGCCTCTACTACAGAGAAAGCTGGTGTACAAACTGCAGCAGATAAGAAGCTGTTTGATTCTATACCAGATAATATTATTATCTTATCTGGTGATAAACCAGTTGAGGTAGGTCAACAAAGCAGTCATGTTACTTTAACTCATAATTTCTCTTCTAAAAAAGAAGAGGGTATTTATACTCATGAGCCTGAAGATTATAAGACTACTTATATCCCAGCAGCTACTACAGAGAAAGCTGGTGTAATGACCGCCCAAGATAAAGTTAATCTGGATGAGACATTACCCAATGCTATTGCTCAAGAGGTTCAGGACCGTAAAGATGCTATCGAAGCTTTGGACGGTAAATCAGAAGCCGCTCTTGCTCAAGAAGTAGCTGATAGAAAAGCTGCAGATACTGCTTTAGATACCAAGTTTACTAAAGCTGTAAACGATGAAGCAACTGCTCGTACTTCTGCTGATACTGCATTGGGTGCAAGGATTGATAAGGAGATTGCCGATAGAACTGCGGCAGATACTACCCTTGAAACTAAGTTACAGAATAATATTAATACTCTAGAAGCTAAACATGATGCCTTTGTAGCAACTAAGGGTAAGGCTGATGGCTTTGCTCCATTGGATGGGAAGGGGTTAGTACCTGCTAACCATTTGCCTTCATATGTAGATGATGTACTTGAAGTATATGCTACCTATGATGTAAGCCCCACTGGAGGTCTTACTAATGTTCAATTGTATACGGATGCAGGTCACCAAACTCCCGTAGTTGGAGAATCTGGTAAGATTTATATAAATGTTGCCGATGGTGAACCTCCATACCAATTCCGTTGGTCAGGTACTAAATTCGTAGACAGTAATACTTCGTCTCTTATCATTGGGGAAATCGCAGGTACTGCTTTCGAAGGTAGTAGAGGTAAGCATCTTGAGGATGTGGTATCTAGCATGCCTAAAAATTTAATTAGTAAGGTTTCAATAGCTAACAAAAATAAGCGTAATGTTATTATCTTATGTAACTATTCTGCTACGGATGGTCAAGGGCATTACATTGATAAACCCGATGGGATGGTAATCCCTCTAACCCCAGCCACTACTCAAGAAGCTGGTCTGATGGATGCCGATAGTGTAATAAAGCTTAATCAAACCTTACCAGATGCTATTGAAGCTGAACAAGAGGCCCGTATTGCAAAAGATAATGCTCATGATACCTTTAATAGTTCTCTTCCAGGAATTATTCTTACTGGATTCACTCTTACCCATAATTCAACTAATGTAAGAGCTACTCTTAATAATAAAACTAAGAGTGCAGAGGGTAAGACTTATGAAGGTGCTACAGATTTAATTAGAGATATACTTGCAGCAACTAAGACTACTGCAGGTGTAATGACTGCAGCAGATAAGACTAACTTGGATAATACCGTACAGGGGTTGGCAAATGAGATTACCAATAGAACTAATGCCATCAATGCTCTTCGTACAGAATTGAAAACTTACGTTAACGATTTGATTGCCGATACTGGTTCAGATGTAACTGCCTTAGAAACTAAGGTAAATAAGCACATTGCCAATAAATCTAATCCTCATACAGTTACTAAAACTCAGGTTGGATTGGGTAATGTTAATAATACTTCTGATGCTGATAAGCCAGTATCTACTGCTCAAGCTACTGCTATTGCTGATGCTAAGGCTGCAGGTACTACTGCTCAGACTTCTATCAATAGTCATGCAGGTAGAAAGGATAATCCTCATACAGTAACTAGAGCTCAATTGGGATTGGCAACTACTGACCAGGTAGTATTTGCTAAGACTACTGCTCCTTCCGGTTTCTGGAAAGAGTCTTCCGATGAAAGATTGAAATCTAACATCAAACCATTAACCCATACTTTGGAACAGATTTGCAGTATACCTACAGAATCCTTTATCATGGATGGTAAGGAAGATGAAGGTACCATTGCACAAGGTTTGGAAGCAGCAGGGTTTAACCATTATGTGGAAGAAGACCCAAGAACTAAGGATTCAGTTCCTAATCCTGAGGAATTCGAAACGGTTGTTATCGACGGTGAAGAATATGTATTGGTAAAACAAGTTAAGTACCATAAGATGTCTACTCTGGCAATCGAAGGTATTAAACTTCTTTACGAAGAGATTAAGGCTTTGAAGGCTGAAATCTCAGAACTCAGAAATCTTAAAGATGTAGATTAATATGGGAGAGATAGCAACATGGAGTGCTGTCAAAACTAAAGTAGGCCTTGGTAAGACAGGTAATGACTGCCCTACCAAGGCTGAATTGTTAGCACTCGCCTCTACAGGAACGGGGGAAAGTTACGTTGGCTTGGAAATCTCCAATGCTAGTTCCTATGGTAATAACGAAGCTGTTAAACTCGAAGATATTCATAAGGTAACTTATAAGTATACATTCACTTTGAGATACTCCAGTATAAGTTTTGATGCTTTAGGTAACCCCAGTAGTTCTAATTTTGGTTTTTGGTTTACCAGTACGAAGCAGAAATATTGGGATAATGTAGCTAATGGGTCTGCTGTTAGTGTTAATTACGTAATAAACAGTAAACCAAGTTGGATTACTAACTATAGTAAGCCGGCAGATGGAAAGCCTTGGAAAGCTTCAGAGAATCTAGACCTAACCTCAAGGTCTGGTAAGGGGTTGGCTACTCAATCTGAATCTGGTAAAACCGTGGAATTCACATTTACCCAGGCAGCAGCATCTCAAAGTTGGTCTCAAACATTCTCAGTGAATCCCACTTCTCTGTCTTTTGGGGCAACTGGAGGAACAAAAACATTTACTGTAACCTCTTATAAACAGGAATACCGAAATGGACATACCTATGGTAATCAAATTCCCTTAAGTTATACCAGGGCTAATACCGGAGTTACCGGTACTGGTACTTCAGTAACTATGGCAAATAATACTTCTACTTCGGCAAAGTCGGGTAGTGTAGTATTAACTCAGGCAGAAACCAATAAGAAACTAACTATCAGTTGTTCTCAATCTGCAGGTTATAGAACCTATAGTGAAATCACTGTAAGTGGAGGAAGTGTATCCGATATACCTGCAAGTGGAGGAAGTAGAAGTTCATTCTCAACTATGCCCTCATATTCTCAGACTTGGGGATGGAATGGTTCTACAACTGGAGGAGGCACAATTACAAGCGGTGCTAGCATTAGTTATGGTACTGCAGTTAGTGCAGGTTCTTTGGGAACTACTGCAAAGGCTAGAACAAGGGTAGGCTCCCTTACTTGTACTGTATCTCTGAATGGTAAATCGAAATCTATAACTCTCGATGTATACCAGGCAGAGAATAAAATTACCAGTACTACTGATGGTACACCAGTAATAAGCTTATCTGCAAGTTCATACTCTATCTCTAATTCAGGAGGTAGTGTTAATATTTATGCCAGTGTAAGTATACCTACTACCAACCATTGGAGTTCAGGGTCAACAAGTGCAGGTTCTTCGAAGAGTGCTACACCTACGGTTAGTGCAAGTGGTACTGGTTTTAGTTTGAATGCTGCTAAGACGGTACTTACTGCTACGGAGAACTTGGGTACTTCAAGTAGAAGCTGTGTAGTAACTGCATCCTATAGTGGGGCAACTACTAAGACAATCACAGTTACACAGAGTGCTGCTTCAGTATCTTATAAGTATTACTTGGCATTCACTTCCCCTACTGGTTCAAGAACTACCACTAGAACCGGATTGTCAGCTTTGGGAGGTAATAACTTTACAGTTGATGTAGCTTATTCTTTTAAGACTAAGGTAATAAATGGTTCTGAGGTAAGTACAAGATATCCCTTGGCTTTAACCGTAACTTCAAAACCAAGTTGGGTTACAAATGTAGCCATTACAACACTATCCAGTGATAATGGAACCTATGGGTTAACCTTAACCTTAACGGAGAACACCGTAGAATCAACAAGGTCAGGTACCATTAAATTAAGGCAAGCAGAAAACGATGATGAGGGTTGGGAGCTTACAGTCAACATAACTCAGAATGCTGCAACAATTACTTATGAATACGTATTTAATTTGGGGTAATAAAAATACAACACCATTCTGTATTTAATGTATAATTAACCTAAGTATTAATCTTTAAAATCTTACAATTATGGGAGTAGAAGTAAAAGGTGCCGGCGATGGCGTTGTAATCGCGGACAGAGGCTGTAACGATGGTTGCGGATGTAGAGATCATTCAGGATGGGGCTCTGGTTGGGGAGCCGTGGGTGGTGCATTGGTAGGTGGTGGTTTTGGTGCTGCCGCAGTTTCTGTATGGGACAAAATCAATGACACCAAGGCTGACATCCAGAAAGTAGAATCTACTGTTCAGGAAGCAAAAGCAGGTATCTACAAGGATATCTCTGATGCTGCCCGTGGGGTAACCCAAGAAATCGGTGGAGTAGCAAAAGATGTTGCTGGTGTTGGTAAAGAAATTCTTAACAACCGTTTCGCAACAGAAAGAGGTCTCTGCGATTTGGGCTACAAAACGAATTCGGATATCCGTGATTCCCGTGACCAGATGGGAGCAGGATTCAATCGTGTTATGGACCGCCTCTGCAATATGGAGCATTATCAACAGAATTGCTGCTGCGAAACTAAAGGCTTGATTAAAGAAGTAAAATCAGACTTGGCTCTTCAGCTGGAACGTTGCTGCTGTGACATCAAGAATGGACAACAGGAAATCAAATGTCTCATTGAGAACACTGCAAAGGACCAGGAGATTGCCCGCCTTAATCGAGTAGTAGATGCTCAGAGAGACCAGAACATTATCAATCAAGTTGTGGCTGCCTTAAAAGGTACAACTACACCGGCTCAGTAATTTTTAATTTGCTGGGATGACTAAAAGGAGTGCATCTATTTTAGGTGTACTCCTTTTTTTGTTTTAACACATTAACTAAGGGATTATGGAACAACAAGAACAACTCACCGAATTTAAGATACAACTAGCATTACCTGCTCCAAATATAGAGGTTGCTCAAGAAGTAGCAAACAAAGCTCAGGTACTCATTAATCAATTTGGATACTATCAATTTCTAAAACTGGTAGACTTCATGCAGAAGAATCCAGGTGCAGTATCATTCGGTTTAAACTTAATAAATAGAAAATGATTATGGAAGAATTGATTTTTCAGAAAGTACAAAAGGGTGATATGATTTTCACCTTAGAGAAAGATCGTCGGTCTGGTTATCCAATCTTTGACCAAGCAAGAGTTTTAAAAGTTGGCGAAAGTAAACCAATGGCCTCAAATGGTAAAGAAGGTTTTGTTAACAGTATCGAATTAGTGATACAAGATTCAATATCTCAAATTACCATTTATTTACCAACTAATGTAAATGAAGGTATTTATAATGGTACCTATTATACGACCAATCTCGATAATATCATTAATGAGGTATCAATGCAGAAACAGAATGCTTTAAATATTTTAAATAACAAAGCCAAATTTGAGGCAGTTGTTTCTGAATGTGATAATATTCTTGGTTTAATTAATAATCGTTCAGAATCACCTCGTAATCCTGCTCCAGATTTCGAAGAATTTAAGTTATCCATGAATGAGAGGTTAACTAACCAAGAAACCCTTTTATTAAGGATTGCTCAAGAATTGGGATTAGATAAACCTAAACAATAGATAAGAATTATGCCAAGTAAGTCGGTTAATATTACAATATCGACTCCAATTGGTCCTCTAGAAATATACGCAGACAAACGAGAACAAGCTCGTGCAGAAAGGTTGATTGCTAAAACCCCAAGTATCTTAACCAAAGGCTATGCGAAAGGTACAGAAAGGTTTGGCAATCAACTTCTTCGTATAGTAAAGAAGAGTTTGAATACTGGGGTACCTCCACTGGGTACCCACGCATCTTGGCCAAAGCATTCACTTGCTACCCTTAAAAAATACCCAGCTCATACCTTATTAAAACTCACTGGTCAATATGCCCGGTCGGTAAGTATAGTGAAAACCAAGAATAGAACTTTTGTAGGTTTGCCAATTGGAATCAAGAAGATTACTTATACTGGTAAGACTTCAAGAAAAACTTTGAATCAGATAGCTATCATGTTAGAGTATGGTAGTAGAGATGGTAATTTACCACCTCGTCCTCTCTGGGCTCCTGCATTTAAGGCTGCTGGTGGAAAAGCTGCCTTACAAAAGGAAATACGTAATGAAGTTAGAAAAGAAATAAGGAGGATTATATAATGGCAGTAGATTTTGAAATATCTTCACTATCAGGAACTGGTACTGCTACCATTCGTGTAAAACCGAAAGCAGTAAATACAGAACAGACCTTAAAAGAGCAGGTCCTCAAGGTAGTAGTTCAGGGTGTAGAAAGGGAAGTAACTCTGATACAAAAGGCTGCTCCTAAAATAGTAGAGACCTGGGGAACTTATTTTAGTATCACTCCGGAAACTACTTCCCATACTTTCGATGGTACTAAAAAGGGTGAGACTCTAGAAATAGGGGTATATAGTTACCAACAGAAGTTTATAAATAATGAGCCTCAAGATGAATACCGTGCTGTAGATTGGAAATTAGAAAGCTCATCCGATTGGTTAGAGGTAACCCAAGAAATTGGGGAAGCTAATGCTGCAGGTAAGCTTATTATCAAAACTAAATCTACTAATCAAGATCACAACCCAAGTAACTATGACCCATTAGAAAGAACTACTACGGTTAAGATTATCTCACAGCAAGAACCTAACCCAGAGATAGTTTTAAATATAACTCAATCTCCAGGTATTAGAACTACTAAGTATGGCTTTGAACCAACTCCGAATATACCATTCCCAAACCTTGGTCAAAATACTAGTACTGCTCAGATTAGTAATGTAAAGGGTTATCAGTATTACCTTATCAACGGTATTCAAGTTGCTAAATTTGTAAAACAATTTAAGATAACCGATATAAGTAAGACAATAGAGGGTCAATTTCCTGGAGGTATTGGTTCTGAACCAATACCCTTTAAAGTATGGCTTACCGATTATCCTTCAAATATTGCTACTCAATGGGTTAGTGAATTAAATTGTGTTGGTCATTTACAAACCCTAATGAGTGGTTTTGGAGGTATTCAGGTAACTTATAATGGGTATATTAATGACAATGGCAATCAAAGTGTTCAGTTAAATATTAGATTAGGACTTTAATGGTAAACTCAGAAGAAATAGTAGAAAGAACTTTTTATATCTCTCTACTTAGTACAATGTTAGAAATGGGTCTTACCTTAAACCCAGAAGACTTCTTACCTTTGTCTCAAGAAAACGAAAAAAGATTTCAAGAGGCAATCAAAGGTATGAAGAAGTTTATACCACTTTTTGGTATAGGGAATAATCAAGTAAAAGGCCCAAAGACTCTCCCAAGAATAACCATAGAACTACAGGGTTATTATGCTGGAGATATTGGTGTGAATAAATACATCATTGGTGATAAACTTGAGGATGGTAATTACCAAGCTTCAGAGTTTCCTTATGAAACAAAAGATATTACTATAGATGTACATCTAGTTTCTCAAACACAAGCCGATATGAGGTTGCTACATACAATCTTATATACTGGCTTACCTGCTAGAGGATACGTGAGACCATACTTCAATGACTTAGAGGAATGGGAAAAGGGCAGGCTTGCTCCCACCGGAAACCTATTCATTGAGATTGGTAATTATTATGACCATCCAGATGTAGAACATGGTATACTTGAGAAGGTATACACTTATGTATGTAAAGACGGTATTCTTCCAGAAAAAGCTTTGGGAGAAGGTACTCTTACACCCATCAAGGATATATCAGTTCTTATTGGATTGTTAGAACAAAACGAAAATGAAATGTTAGAGTTAAAAGTACCTAAGGTATAGGTACAATACTCTAGGGTATAAATTAAACAAGTAATTAACTTTAATCATAATAGAATTATGCCAACTTCACCTCACATTGACTTTAAGTTTAAGAACAACAATGTTCTTCAAACTACTCCCATGTTAGGAGTTTCTTGTGTATTGGCTAGAACTACTAAGGGCCCATACGATGACCCATCAGAAACCATTTCTACTTTCTCTCAGTTCCAAAGAATCTATGGTTCTGAAATTGTACCAGATGGTTCTGTATCAAATATCGAAAAGGCTTTGCAGGGTGGTTCTAAGCTTCGTGTTATTCGAGTACTTGGCAAGGGAGCTACTCAAGGTACAGTAACTGCTTCTTCGGCTGCGGCAAGAAAAGCTAAAGATTCAGAAGATGGGATTTCAGTTGCTTCTGCTGTACCCGACTCGGCTAAACCCTCTGCTCTGATTACTTTCAAATCAGGTAGTACTACCTATAGTTTTGGATTAGTAACCAAGGGATATGGAGATCCCATTGGTAGTGCAGATACTTTCCAGGTTGGTTTTTATAAGCAAGCTAATACCTTGTATTATAAAATCTATTCGGCTAATGGGCAAGTACTTGAACAGGGTCCAGTAATAACCTACAAAACTGCCGATGATAACAATAATACTTCGGTAGATTACCTTGCTCTTAGTGCATTTGCTAAGAACTCGGAATATATTAAGCCGGTAATTACTGCAGGTTCCTCTTTTGAAAACCTAATTAAGTGGCTTACCGATGATATCGATGGTACTAAGAATGCTATCACTATTACCGTGGGAGATGCTGCACCCTCCGAAACAGAGAAACTGTTTAATGGTACTATCGGTAGTGCAGGTTCCACTCCAACTGCCGAAGAATGGATTGCTTCACTGGACTTGGTAAGAGACTACACAGACTTCTACCAATTGTTTATTTCACATATCTCTCAACACCTTACTACCGATTCAGATGTACTCAAGGTATATAAGGCTGCTGCAGATATGGCAAAGGAATTGATGGAATGGGTACTGTATATCGAAGTTCCCAAACATTTAACCCATTATACTCAAGGTACTCAGGCAAGAGATTACAAAGCTCAGGTAACTTGGGTACAGACTTGCCTTGGTACTGTAGGTAACTCTAAGTACATTGCCTACTTTGGTGGTGGACTTAAGTACTACAACGAAAACGGTAATCTTCAAGATTCCGATGTAGTGGGTACTATTGTTGGTTTGGGAGATGCCTCTGCTACTCAATATGGTCCTTGGAAATCCTTTGCTGGTATGAACCGAGGGGTTATTGGAGATGCAGTTGGTCCAGTATGCCCCAACTATGGTTCTCCTTCTCGATATAACGAACTGAACACCCTTGCTCAGAATTATATCAATGAGATGGTAATCAAAGATACTCCAGATGCAGGTAAGCAAACCATGCTATGGCATTGCTTCTCTTCTCAAGTGAAACAGGATTCTGAAAGATTCCTTTCAATCGTAAGACTGAACCTTTACCTGAAGAAGTTCCTTCGCCCGGTACTCAACAAATATATCGAAGAACCAAACGTTTGGAGTACTTGGAAGAGAATCTGGTTGGAAGTTAAACCTACACTTGACTCTTTGGTAGACGAAGATGCCATGACCGAGTATACCTGGATGGGTGACCAAGATGCAACTTCTTGGGATGACCTTTCAGTTAATACCGAGGCAGATGCCCGTCAAGGTAAGTACCGTGCTATCCTTAAGTATAAGGATGTAGTTCCTATGCAAGAGGTAACTATGGAGATTGTAATCGATGCGGCATCCAAATCTGTATCAATCGTAGAAACAAGTAATAACTTATAAACTCATAACACAATGGGAGCAAAAGTAAAAAACCCACGGAAGAAATTCTTGTGGAGTATCATGTTCCCCAAACACCCTATCAATACCTATCTATTCCAAAGTTGTACTTTGCCGGATATTGAGATTGACCAGGTTGCTCATGGGGACGTCAATAGAGACGTTAAAACTGCAGGTAGGGTTACTATAGGTAATCTTATTGTAGAGAAACTTATGACTACTGCAGGTTCAGACACATGGCTTCATGATTGGCTCTATTCTTGCCAAGACCATATAGTTGGTGGTGGCTTAGTACCAAGCCAATATTGGGAAACGGCTATTGTAAACGAACTTGCCGAAGATGGAGTTTCGGTTCTTAATACCCACGTCTTCGAAGAGGTATGGCCATGTAAGATTACCGGCTTAGACTTGGACAGAATGGCTTCAGAGAATACCATAGAGTCCATAGAGTTCTCGGTGGGTACTGCAGACAAATACTAATTCCTTAGTCTATTTTCACTAAGATTCGGTGGAGGGGTGGGATTCCTGTGATAGGAGCTCACCCCTTTCTTGTTGTTATACGGAGTACTATGAACATTTGTAAACATTAAATATATCAAATTATGGAATTTAGAACATTTAGATTTACCGGACCTTCTGGTTTCGAATATGAAATCAGAGAACAGAATGGTGCTGATGAAGATATCCTCAGTAACCTTTCAGACATGAAGACTTTGATGAACCTTACCAAGTTCATTGCAGCAATTGTAATTAGAACTACGGCTACCCCTAATGGGAAATTAACCGTAGATGATGCCCTTAACTTACCAGTCAATGACCGTTATGCTATTATCTTTAATTCTCGTATCTTCTCTTTGGGGGATGAGGTAGAATTTGAATATGATTGGGGCAAAGAGAATGGAGGTAAAGTTACTTATGGCCAAGACCTTCATGAGTTCCTTTTCGATTACGGTACTGCTCCAACTGAGGATGATTTGAATCAAAAGCCCGATGCTATCCCTTACTATCCAGAAGGGGTTCGATTGATAAACCATGAATATGTTCTCTCCTCTGGCAAGAAGATTAAATTCGATTGTATGACGGGTAAGGGGGAACAAGAGTTCATGAAGTTGCCTTTGGATAAACAAACTAAGAATGCTCCTCTTCTTTGCCGTAATCTTCACTTAGAGGTTGATGGTAGTTGGGAGAAGGTAGAAAACTTTACTCCGTTTACTGCAAAGGATATGGCTGAGATGAGAAAGCATATCTTATCTATGGACCCCATTTTCAAAGGTGAGTCTCACATCACTAATCCAACCACTGGAGAGGAAAGAACTTATCCTATAGTTTGGGCACCGAATTTTTTCTACCTGACGGAAGAGTAATGTTAGAGAGTGATTTTGTTTATATCACCAGAGCCGAGATAGCCTTAGACTATTTCGGCTTTTTACGTCTTCCGTATCGAATAAGGAAAATATTCAAGGAAATGGCCGAGCAATATTATAAACAATTAAAGAAAAGAAAATAAATTATGAATACCAGTAGGAGTATAGTAGAGGTCGGTGTTGCCATGGTTTTAAAAGACCGATTCTCTCAAGAAGCTGGTAAGATATCTGGGTCATTCAGAACAATGATGAATGATATGAATACCTGGAATAGAGGTATACAGATGTCAGCTTCTAATACAATGGACTTCGGAATGCAGCTCGTAGGGGGAATGGCAAGGGCCTATAAATACTCTGCGGGTGTTCAGAATGAAGTTTGGACTGCTTCGAAAATTGCTGGTGCTACCATTGCAGAACAAAGGGAGATGTTACAATTGGCAAAGGATGTCAATGAGATAACTCCTCTTACGGCTTCGGATGTTGCATCAGGACAAAGATACCTGGCTATGGCGGGTAATAAATTCGATGCTATTAAAGAGATGATTGGGCCAGCATCTAAGCTGGCTTCAATCTTTACAATGCCAGTGGGGCAGAAAGGTGGTGTAGCTGACTTGATGACTAATATCATGTCAATGTACCAAATCCCAATGGGGGAAGCCGCTAGAGTAACAGATGATTTATATACTGCAGTTACTAATGCAAATATATCTTTAACAGACTTAGCCCAGTCCATATCTTATGCAGGAGCAGATATGGCAACTGCTGGAGTAGACCTTCGGCAAACCGCTGCTGCTATTGGTGTATTGGGTGATATGGGTATACAGGGTTCTATGGCAGGTACCTCACTGGCCAATATGATACGTTACTTACAACTATCTCTTGTTAACCAAAAAAAGAAAGGCTATAACGCTTTAGCAGATCTAGGCTTAAGTCCAGATGAATTCTTCGATGCTCAGGGTAATCTTATAGACCTTTATACTATCTATCAGAAGTTTGCTAAGGCTGCAGTAGATTTACCTTCACGAATTGAAACACCAACTTTCTTCAATATCTTTGGAGTTCGTGGTAATCGTGGTATGCTCCCCGTACTTAGGGATATTGCTTCTGGTAGAGATAAGATGGGTAAGATACTTGCTACCTATGACCAAAACATGGGAGCAGTAAACCGACTTAATGAAGAACGTCTTAAAACCGATGCAGGTGTAATTGACCAATTCGAATCAAGTTTAGAGAACTTAACCGTTACGGCAGGTGCGGCTTTGGGTAGAATCTTTACCCCAGTACTAAATGTGGGTAACTCTATAATCAAAGTAATTAATTCTATTTCAGAAACTTGGGTTGGAGGTTTTGGTCTTAGGGTAGGAGCTACTGCAGTAGTAGTAGGTACTATTGTTGCAGGATTTAATACTGTAAGAGGTATTATTAGGTCTGTTGGGTATTTACAAACTATTGCTACTGCTTCTACTGAAGGTATGTCTGCTGCAGCAATAAAAACTAATACTCAGTTTGCCATTATGGAAGCACACATGGTAAGGATGGTTAACCTTATGAGAACCATGGTTCAACTCCAAATGATGTCAAGCGGTATTGGTATGAATTCTGCTGGTAGATTTTATAATACTAAAACCGGAAGATATGTTAAGACACCAAATCCTGGAGTACCATTAGCAACTACTATGGCGGGTAATTTAGCTGGCGGGGCTTTAGCTGGTGCAGGAGCTCAAGTAGGTAGTCAAGTAGTTAAGCAAGGTGCTATAAAAGGGCTAGCTTCAGTAGGTGGTAGACTCTTGGGATTACTCGGTGGACCTTGGGGATTAGCAATTACTGTAGGTCTTCCTTTATTAATCGAGGGTATTAGTTACCTTAGTAATTCAGTAGATAGGAATACTGAAGCTCAGAATAAAGAGAAAGAAGACCCAACTACTATCAGGGCTCAGAATGAAGAGAGATTTATTAATGCTGTTAGGTTAGCTATTAAAGAAGGTATGAGAGATTCTCGTATCAATATCTCAGTAGATGGTCAAGCAGTTGGAGATTATGCTCCAGGTTCTCAACAAGATTTTACTGGAGCTGCATTTGTAATGGGAATATAAAACTAAAACACTATGGCTAGAGTATTAAATAAAGCAGCAGGTAAGGTTGTTGAAAAATACAATGACCTTACAAGAGATACGGCAGGTGTTCTTACTGGTCCCTTAAATAAGCTATGGAGAGCTCGGATATTACTTAACCGAGTTACTTCACCTCTCCCGAAAGATGATGCTCCAAAGGGTAAACTCTATACTCCAAATGGGGTAATGGGAGAAGCTCAGATATCCTCTAAGAACCCAGTTATAAATAAACAGCTCCAAGCTAAATGGAGAATGGAATTACAATTTCCGAGATTAGAAGAAGGTGAAGGAGTAGACCCAGCAAAAGGGAATAAGAATACCACTAATTACAGAAACTTTGAGGCTAAAGCAGATGTTATATATCAGAATGAGGTAAGGATATATAACATGACTGTTAACCCTACTCAATATATTACCCTACAGAATAGACCTCCAGAATTGGACTTTAGGGGAGAAACTACATGGGCAACCATTAAATCAATGGGCCGCAATGTACCAATGTATCACTTTACTGGTGCTGAAGACATCATTCAATTCAATGTATCTTGGTACTGTAATGACCCAGAAAATCCTGAAGAGGTAATCAATAAATGTAGGTTATTAGAAGCATGGTCTAAATCTAATGGTTACCAGGCTGCTCCTCCGATTGTTAAGATTGAGTGGGGGGATTCCGGTATATTTGATAATCACAACTACATTCTTACTTCAGCAACTTATACTCTGAAGAACTTCCAGAATGGTTATAGAGTAAGGGTACCCGGAAAGCCAGCTACTTTTGGTAATGGTAGGTTATTGCCTGCAGCAGCAACTCAAGAATTAATTTTCAAGAGAGTAAGTGCATATAACTTATCCTATGGAGATTTTATAAATTCTGATTCACTTAAAAAGACGGGGGGTATTAAATATGATTGATGTTAACCAATATCTAAAGGGGGCTAGCCCATATAATAATGCCTATGCTCTGAAGTATAACGATGGGGATTATTCCTTAGAAGCTAAACCTCCAGTAGTACCGGAATCCTCTAACGATATTCAACATACCGTTAAAGATGGGGAAACCTTGCAGAACATTGCTTTCAGGTACTATGGTGATTCTGGTAAGTGGTACATTATAGCTGAAGCTAATAAGATACTGAATCCTTTTAAGGAATTAGAAATGGGAACTCTAATAAGAATACCGACTTATGGCAGCTAAACAGAAACCTATATTATATAATGGAATGGGTCAACCTTATTTGGCCCTTTTCAATTTTGGAGGTATGCCTATAATGAATCCCATTACAGGTATACCCCTTGGAGCGTATATAAGTACCTGGAGTTATAGATATGATGAAGAAAAAGAAAACTTGGCTACCATTACTTTCGATACGGGTAATCCTGATACTGTAGATATTGCCGAGATTCAAGAGAACCAAAACATTTGTCTTCAATGGGGATATATATACCCTGATGGCCAATTTATATCTGGGCCCATAAAAATAATTAAGGTAAGAGAGTTCGAAGCCGTATTCGATTCTACAGGTACTCATGTAACTATTAAGTGCATTGATTCTTCTGGAGATTTAAGATATCAACCTGCTTATGTCCATTCGGATATGGAAGGCTATAAATTATCTACCTATTTAGACAATGGCTGTGGGAATGCTACTGGTGTAATCATAGAAATATTTCAGTAATGGAACAACAGATAATAAGTAATAAAGTATACGAGTCACTACAGGTACCCACAGAGAATACCCGTACTACTACTGGTAAAGTACTCTATGCTAACAAATACAGTGGAGTAGCAGAAGTAGCTATGCCAGAAGACTTGAAAGCTTTAATTGATAGTGACTTTGGATTAGTGGGCAAGAACGTCTTAGTTCAATTAGAACAGAAGATGAAAGGGTATACTAATGGGCCATGGTATGTGGATTCAAGGGATGGTGTTATCTATATACATAATCGGAAATTCCATGAAGAACCGGTATGTACTTATACATATCAAGGAGAGAATGGGGAAGTACTTAGAGTATCTTTTGCTACTCAGAAAATAACTAAAAGAGTTAAAGCAGTATTAGCTCCATCTCTAGACCCAGATAGTAAAGATTTATCGGTATTATCAACTAATATAAATGAGCCAGAGGATAAACCTCCATTAGCTTTAAGACCTCCTGTGGCTCAGGTAGATAACCTTATGGTGTCTAATATTACTGGCAATGGGTTTGAAGATTATAGAAGTCATCCTACTACTCCTACAGAGGTAATGGATGCTTGGGACACTCAGCTTCAGTATAACATGGAAAAAACTGCAGAATATAAAAAGAGAGTAGAAGAGTATGAAGCAGTGGGTCCAGTAGGTGCTTATGAAGCAGGTAAGCAAAGGAGATTTGATGAAATGTCTACCGAAGAAGTACGAGCTACCATTAATCAAGCAGCCAACGAGTTACCTGATGATAAGAAGAATGCCCTTAAGCAAGTACTAAAAAATTCTAAAAATGGTAAAGAGTTAGAAGCTAATCTTAAGAAGCTATTAGAATGCGAAATGTATCTTTTCGAAGATGAAGATGGTATGGAATTTATGGTAGAAGAGTATGTAGACCCCTTAGATTATGACCCAGAGGGTTATACCTCTAAACAAGCAGGAGCGGGTATAGCTTCTGGTATCAATTTTCAAGCTGGAATATTACCTGCTTCAGAGAGAGGTTTCGAAGCTTTAAAGAAAGACCCCTATACTGAAGTATTATCCGATATGGAAGTTGATACTACTAAGGGTTATGGTCAAGGTCAATATGGTAAGAGGGTTAAGGTAAGACATATGAAAAGGGTAAATCTCAAGGTACCTCTTTATAAACTTTACCATAATTTATTTAGTAGATACGGTGGTGCCGATAAGTATGCTTGGGCAGCTAATGCTAATGCCAATGGTGGTTTAAAGCAAACTGAGAAAAGATTAGTATGTCAACTTCAGGTAGTGGGTAGACCTATGCTAGCAACTTCCCAAATAATCCGAATAGATAATGTAGGGAAACGTTGGTCAGGGCTTTGGTATATAAAACAGTGTACTCATTCTATGGATGCCGGTCAAGGGTATATAACTAATATGGAATTAGTAAAGAACAATTCCAAGTCTGGCTCTGTAACTTCTAAAACTGATTTATCTACTCAAAACATCGTAGCTAATGATGCTAAAGCTAATGCTAAAACTAAAAAGGGGCAAGATAAAAAAGCCCTAAGTACTTCTCAGAATCTTAATCTTAACTTTACTTATAATGAGAAGGTATATTACAATGAGCATTTCTTGAATGATAAGGGGGACATAATTGATATCAAGGGTCAAGCTGAGTTTATTCGAAAGAAGGCTTATTATACTGAAGTAAATGCCGATAATCCTCAAGCCTTGGCAGAGGGTATAGTATTATCTACAGGTAATACAGTTACCTCTAAGGGTAAGTTAATCCCGGGCAAGGTATCAGTTAAACAAATCCAAGTGCCTGAAGATTATGGGGTTAAGTTTAATTATATGGCCATAGCTAATCGAGTATACCGAGACATAGCTAAAAGGCATAAGCGAATAGCAAGTCAAATCTATGTAGAAAAATAAGGGTATGAGTTACGAAACAGCAAAGATAATAACCGACGAAGGCTTAGAGGGTCTTGGTCGGTATTACTCTGTTTATCGAGGCATTGTTATTGATAATGACGATGTAGAGAAACATATGAATAGAGTAAAGGTATGTGTTCCAGAGGTAATGGGGGGAGTATTTGCTTGGGCATATCCTAAAGGACAACATGGTTCAATTAGTTCAGGTTTTAAATTCTTAGCTCCTAAAGTGGGAGATACGGTATTTGTTACTTTTGAATTTGGAGATCCAACTAAACCACTCTGGGAATACCATGGTTGGGGAATGAGCCAAATACCTCAACCATTAGATGGTCCTAATAAAATGGGGATAGTTACTCCTGAAGGAAACCTAATAGTCATAGATGATGATAACGGAGAACTCAATTTACATTTCAATGGGCCTGTAAATGTTCGTTCGGAGAAAGAGATAGTAATAAATGCCGAGGGAGATATAAATGTATCTTCTGGCGATTCAGTGATACTTAATACTGGAGAAAATGGTGGAGTAATCAATATTTTTCAATTAACCGAAAAACTAAATCAAACTATCCAAGAACTAGAACAACTTCGCAGTATGTTCAATTCTCATGTACACTCAGGTGTAACTACTGGACCAGGTTCTTCAGGTCCAACTCTAACTCAAGCAACTAAACCTTTCTCACAATTCGTTGTAGACGATTATGAGGATAAAACCTGCATACACTAATGGAAAAGAATTATTTTACAGACTTAGTTGGTATAGGTGTAACTTATCCTATCCAACTTACAACTAATGAAAAGGGTGAAAGAGGTTGGTACCCAGTAAATGGGGATTTTAAACTTATCAGAGATAATATAAGTTCAATATTATACTACATGATAGGCCAGAGATTTCGACAGGAAAACTTTGGTAGTAAATTATGGCAATGTATTGAGGAGCCAAACTCACAAGCCCTAAGTTTTATAATTAAAGAGTTTTTAAAACAAGCCATAGGTGCTTGGGAACAAAGGATAACCTTCCAAAATATCACCGTTACTAGAGTTGATGCAAAAATACACATAGAAGTAACATATGTAGTAAATGGAACAAATTCTAGTCAGTACCTCGATATCACCTATGACAGTTCGGATAATTCATTAAATACACAATAATATGGGAATCACAAATAAATGGCTTAACCCATACCAGAGGTCTTATCAACAGATTAAGGCCAAGCTGGTTGAATCCCTTATGGGACTCAAAGACCCTCAAGGTCAGAAACTCATAACGGATTATTCGGAGGGGAATATCTTAATTATTATCCTCTCATTGTTTGCGGCAATTGCCGAAGTACTTCATTACTACGTAGATAACATGGCAAGGGAAACTTTCCTATCTACTGCAAGGAGGTATGATTCGGTAGTTAAACATGGGGCATTGGTAGATTACCATGCTCGGGCAGCGATTGCAGCTACCGTAGATGTAATCTTATCCAGAAGCATTACGGGTAATTCTATTGGTGCTAAATTAACTATACCTCATGGTACTCTGTTTACAGATTCCAGTGGTAATTCTTGGTTATCTGCTAGAGATGTAATTTGGTATTCGAATGTAACTACTTGTAAGGTACCCATCATACAACATGAAAGGTATACTGCAAGTGCTTTAAATAATATGGTAATACCCACCGGTGATAGGGTTATACTTAATCTTGGTACATTACCAAATGGTAAGTATTATGAACAAGGTTCTATGTCATTGCAGATAGGTGGGGAAACTTGGGTATTAGTAGATACATTTGCAAAATCCAAACCTACAGACAAACACTTTATGGTTTCAGTAGATGAGGCACTCAATCCCTATATAATGTTTGGAGATGGTACCTTTGGTAAGAAACCAGCTGCAGGTGCAAAGATAACCAATGTAGTATTCTATTTAACCAATGGTACTCAGGGTAATGTAAAGAGTAATACCATTACATCGGTACCTTCAGTAATATCTTCCTCAATTACGGATGCTACTGTAAGTAATGCTTATGATGCTGGAGGCGGTTCAAACTACGAAAACTTTACCATGCTCAAGGAACACATACCTTTGAGTGTAAAGACTTTGGGAGTAGCAATTACCAAAGAGGATTTCGAAAGTTTAGCTATGTTAGTTGATGGAGTAAATAAAGCTAAAGCCGATTATGAATGTGGTAGAAAGCTTACTATATATATTAGCCCAGATGGTGGAGCTGTTGCTTCTTCCGAATTAATAAATAGGGTATACAACCTATTATCTCAAAGGGCTCCTATGACTACTTGGTTGAAGGTTAAATCTGCAGGCAAGGTTCAGATTATTCTAGAGATGGATGTTACCGGTAAGAAGTCTTATAAGACTGCAGAGATACAAACTCAAATTCTTACAGCATTATACAATGCCTATTCTCCAGAGCAAGCTCAGATAGGTGGAAGCGTAAGGGTATCAGATATATATGCCCTAATAGATAACTTATCAACCGTAGATTACCTTCACCTTACCAAGTTTTATATTAAACCATGGCCCACTACCATTTATGGTAATAAGGAACTAAACCTGGGCCAGTTTAAATTAAACAAGGCAAAGGGTTCTATGACCTACTACATAACCTTCAATTCCTCAACTACCTTTACAGTACGTTCGGTATCAAATGGTTATGTAACTACTGGCTCAGTTGGTAGCTCTATCCAGATTATCGATAAAGCTAATGGTTTTGATTTCTCTTTGGACATTCAGAACAACAGCTATCAATCGGGCTATCGGTATTCTATTACGGTATCAGAACCCAACCATGATTATGAAGACCCAGGTTTTAACTTACCGGTATTCGAAAATGCTTCACAGTTAACATTAACAGTAAATGAAATCGTATAAAAATGGTGAACCTTAAAAATCTAATTGATTTTTTACCATTCGAATATAAGGACCAAGACACTTATAAGGTAAATGGCAAAGGCATCTTAGAGAGGTTTCTAGAAATTTGTGGAGAGCATTTTGAAGATTATATTACGAAGGACATTGAGAACATTCTGGATATTATTGATATAGATAAGGCACCAGATATGTACCTCAATTTCCTTTGGCAATTTCTTGGAGAAATGCCCTTTGCTTATGGGAACACTATAGATGCACAGAAATGGGCAGAGTACTTTAATGGGTTCTACTCTGATAGTAAACTCCAAGAACTATCAAAGCTTTGGATAATCCCAAAGGAAGGACCCCTTACATTAACCAGTACTCAAGTAAGAAACATATTGAAGTACTCAATATCTCTTTTTAAAATAAGAGGCACCTCTGAGTTCTTCGAGATAATGATGAGGTTGTATGGATTAACCTGCATAGTAACAGACCCTGCAAAAGCAGATAGCTATGATGGTTGGGTAAAAGGCAATCCACACTTTGACCAATACTATCAGTATGACGATAAGTATACTTACGATAATACTTTTGATTGTTCTCAGTGTATACCAGTAACCTTTAGACTTACAGGTCATGGATATACTTCGAACTCGGCAGCTTTTAGAAAATTTAGAGAAGCTGTAGAGGCTTTCTTTAAAAGGTTCATACCCTATCATGTATCTTTCAATATTCAATATGGGTTTACCGTAAATGATGGGTATACTATTAAAGCCGAGTTAGTAAATCCAGACCAACCCAATTTGATTACTTCTGAAGTATATGAAGTACCAGTGAAGGTAACAGTAACTTCAGATTGGGTAAATGCTGACTTAAGGTACCAGATATCTAGTGATAACGTAAACTGGGGTTACACCAAACATGAAAGTGGTTCTATCTTTAACATACCCAGGGCAGGTACTTATTATTTTAGAAGTGTGGGAGACCCTACTAAGGTAACCCAAATCACCGTTAATCAAGAATCCTATAATCGAGTATATTCTATTACTTGCGACCCAATTACTGGAAAGATAACTCCTACTAACCTAAAAGTAAGTACAGTAGTAAGGGCAAATGTATCTTATAAGGGTACAGTGAAAACTTGTAATGTACGATTATCTGGTACGGATATAGTGAAAGTCTCTGGTTCAACTTGGGAGTTTTCCGAACCAGGTACCTATATATTCGAGGTAGTAGAGTTCCCAGTGAAGCAAACTTCTTTTGTCGTAACTCGAGAAGAGGTTACATATAAGGTAAGATGTACACCTTCTGAATTTAGAGTTGGGGATAAGCAAAGTATTAAAGATGCTACCACTACTCTTACCATTGAATCTAATTATCCAGAATCATTTACTGGTGAACTATACTGTAAGCTAATTGGTGATACTAAGTTGTTTAAGAACGGGGATAAGTTTACTGCTAATAGTTATGGTACTTATAAGTTTAAATGTACACTGGATAAAAGGGAAACAGATGAAGGTGTAGGTATATTCGAAGTAGTATCTGGTAAGACTGCAGTATATAGAATTACGGTTAGCCCACCAACAGTTACATTATTCAATGGCTCTGCCAAGACTACCGTAAAGATACAACGTATCTCTGGTAATGGTGATGATTATAGAGTAAGGGTAATTGAAACTGGAGAAACCTTTGATGCTCAGAATGGATATGTATATACTGCAAATAGGGCAGGGACTTATACCTTCCAGTCAGTAGCTTATCCTACTGCTAAGACTACTCTGGTAGTTAATAACTCTCCAGTAGTATATCAGAACAAGTTAAAGATAGTACCTTCGGATGCTACAGACAGTCATTGGAAAGAACCCAACTGGGCATTACCAGAAGACCTGATAGATGATACTTATGCAGTATACCAATTACTGGATGAGAAGTCTGCTTGTAAGTTCCATCTTGAGGAAATGAAAAATGGGGTCAATGTAAGTGGTACTGCTACCTGTGATGAGAACGGGGAAACCTATAACCTTGATGAGGAAATTGTTCTTACCAAGGCTGGGACTTATACCTTTGTGGCAGATGATGGTTCTTCATTAAGATGTCAAGTAATACTGGAAGATTATCCTACAATCATAGAGATTTCTTGTACTCCTACTTATGCAGAACTAAAGGGGAATGTTAAACAAGTATCTACTTTAATCAAGTGTACTTCTAATAAACCTGATTTCGATAGTCGAATAAGGGAAGTTGGTAAAGTAACTACTTATGATGCAGGTGGTGCTGGTTATGAGTTTGTAACTGCACAAGCTGGAGAGTATATATTCGAATCAGTGGTAGATACTTCGAAGAGAACTAAGTTCACCGTAGTAGATGCAGACCTCTTAAGCGTTAGTCCTCAAAAGTTAGAATGGGAACATGATGACCTCTCAGAGAAAACATTTACCATTACAACTTACAGTAATCAATCTTGGCAAATAGTAGAACAATGATAAATTCAACAATCGATAGAATAACAGAAACCACAACTCAGTCTTTATTCAAGACATTCACTGTGGGTATATTGGGAGAGTGTACACAAATCTTGTATGATTTGAGATGGATGATAATCCTTGCAATAATTCTAATCCTATCAGACTTATGGTTTGGGTTATCTGCAAGTACTGTTTTCAACTTAGACTCATCAATAATCTTGGCATCTGCTATAATCGTCTTCAATTTATTGATTTTCATCTCAAGCATGCCCTGAGCCTCTTTGGCAGCATCATACTCTGCATTCTCCGACAGGTCACCTTTATCACGTGCTTCGGCTATTGCAGCCGAAATCTTAGGACGTTCTACCGTCTCCAATTCTTTCAGTTCGGCCATCAATTTCTTGTAGCCATCTTCTGACATATAAGCCATACTTTTTTCCTCCTTTTTAGTTTCTAAATGGTATTATATAACAAAAAAGAATTCCAACATGGTCAGCATGCTGGAACCCTCTTTCGATTTTTCTTTTGCAAAGATAGCCTTTTAAACAATGCGTGTCAAGCAAAAATTGCTGCTATGTAACATATTTAAATAAAAACTTCTAATTTATAACAAGTTACAGCAGTGCTTTCACAGCAGCATCCAGGTCTTTTATAGTCTCTCCACGGGCACTCAGCTCACTATTCCGGTTAATCAGGAACAACGAAGGAACTTCCTTAACGTTATACATGCCGGCCACATTTGAGTAAATTCCATTGGCATCTCTCACACAAATCCAGGGCAGATTGTCAGCGGTTGTTTTCCAGAAATGTTCGTCTGCATCCAGTGAAACCTGATAAATCACCAGTCCCTGGTCCTTATATTTAGTATAAAGGTCATTCAACAAGAAATTATGGGGAGCAGAAGCTGCACTTTGGTAAATAGTAAAGTCCAACAAGACTACTTTACCTTTCAGATCGCTCAACTTATGGGTATTCCCCTTCATATCACGAAGGCTGATATCGATGATACCGGTTTCGGAAATAACTTCTTCCGGCAACTCCAGAACTTTCTGTTGCGGTGTACGGGTATTCTTCATTCCCTTAATCACAATATTATAGAGATTCTTGGAGCGATCCGCATGCGGATAATAATTATTCAGACTGGTGGCAACGGCTGCAAAGCACTTAATATCATCCTTGCTATTCAAAGGATCGAAGATAAGGTAATTATTCAGTTTCTGGAACAGAGCAAAATAAGCGGCAGCCGTATTGGGAGCTGCAAAAATATATTTAGTTTTCACCTCATCCTTATAATCTTTCATCAAGGCAGCCAGTTTTTCTTCAAAAACATCGGCACCTATCTGATGAGCCTGCATCTTCTTCACCAACTCATTCACCTCATTCTGCAACTGCACTTGCTTCAACGTCAATTCCTTTATCTTAGTGCTGTTTGCCGAACCTTCTACCGTATAAGCCGTAGCAAAATCAGTAT
>OGYO01000100.1_pt1 | contig 35900 bp, 28 predicted proteins | sample 1576561 | NCBI WGS metagenome assembly OGYO01 (sample SAMEA3541507, study PRJEB24748) | human gut metagenome | biome: human gut; feature: human-associated habitat; material: faeces | place: China | collected 2012 | reverse complement strand
ATTAAATTATAAAATTTTGTAGCATTATTTAAAAACTGTAGTGATTCCGGACTGTCCATCCAGAGTTTTTTTACTTCATCCTTTGTCATGGTACTTTCCTTTCTACTTCATCTTTAATTGACATATAGGTATATCCAAGTCTTGTGAAGTGCACAAGCGCTGGAATCTTCTGGTCTTCCCATAAGCATTATAACCTCCAATACGTCATCTGTTTTTCTTTCGAGGATCTGTTGGCTTTACCGCATCTTTTGGTATTAGCCAAGTCTTTCCCTTTTTCTCTGCTCCAGGCACTCTTCCCTGGCTACATAAAAGAGAAATTCTTCTAGATGAAATTCCCCATATTTTTGACATTTCGATCGTTGTTATATAATCCATAATTTTCCTCCAAACGATACAACAAGCCTATTATAAGTATATTCTTTTATCGGAATAGTTTCAACCAAAATTAAGTTTTCTTCTAGGTTGTTTGATTTGTTATTGTTTTCTAAGATTTTCACAAAAACACCTGGTAAATAATCTTTTAAAATCATCTACCAGGCTTTATTGTTTATCTTACACCCAAATCAGCCCCTCTCTCCAGCTTATCTTTTCCCTGCTTTTCCTGGATAATTTTCTTATTGATTTCCAAGCGTTCATGGATTGATGGTTTCTTCTCTTTTCCCGTCATTGCTCTCTTTTGTGCTACTGGCTTTCTTTCAGCTTTCCCTGCGTCCTTAACTGCTGTATTTGCTTCAACGCCGGCTCTTGACACAGCTTCTCTGCTCTCATTTTTCTCTGTCACCTGCTGTTCTCGTCTCTCCTTCACACCTTTTTCTTCCAGACTGCAAAAGCTCTGCAAATACGGCAGAACATGATTCTGCATATCCGTCAGATCTTCCATATACTTCTGATACTCTTCATTACCTTTTCCTTGCTGATAACTAATCCAGCTTTCATCTGTCAATTTCATTTCATTCTGCATCTTTAACTGACTGATGATACCACCGTTTCCGGTACCAATCTCTATCTTACCTTGAAAATGGTGCAGCATCTTATCACCCTTCTCAGTATAATATACTGTAAAAAACATCTGTGCTGTCGTTTTTGGTTCGTTGGTGTTTGGATCACGCGCAGGGCATGGGGATGATCCTGCGTCCCCGCGCGGGCGCCCCCGGTTATCCAACCTCTTCGATAGGAGCTTTTCCCACATGGCAGACATCGCATTCGAGAAGGACCTCTCCGTGGTGGAGACCGGCATCGAGGGCCTGAAGGTCGTCGACCTCGCCGTCCACGGCGACTCGCGCGGCTGGTTCAAGGAGAACTGGCAGCGCGCCAAGATGTGCGCGCTCGGGATCCCCGACCTCCGCGTCGTCCAGAACAACATCTCCTACAACGACAGCCGCGGCGTCACCCGCGGCATCCACGCCGAGCCCTGGGACAAGTTCATCTCCGTCGCGCGCGGCTCGGTCTTCGGCGCCTGGGTGGACCTGCGCGAGGGAAGCGAGACCTTCGGCAAGGTGTTCACCTGCACGCTCGACCCGTCGAAGGCCATCTACGTCCCGCGCGGCGTGGGCAACTCCTTCCAGGCGCTCGAGGACGGCACCGCCTACACGTACCTGGTGGACGCCCACTGGTCGCTGGAGCTGAAGAGGACCTACACCTTCGTGAACCTCGCCGACCCGGAGCTCGCCATCGAGTGGCCGATCCCGCTGGACCAGGCCACCGTCTCCGAGGCCGACCTCAACCACCCGATGCTCAAGGACGTCGTCCCCATGGCGCCCAAGAGGACGCTCGTCACCGGCTGCAACGGCCAGCTGGGCCATGCGGTGCGCGCGCTCGCCGAGGAGCGCGGCGTGGCGAAGGACTTCGACTTCTGCGACATCGACACCTTCGACATGTCCGACCCGGACGCCTACTCCGAATACGACTGGTCGCTCTACGGCACCGTCATCAACTGCGGCGCCTACACGGCCGTGGATAAGGCGGAGGCCCCCGAGGGCCGCGTGACCGCCTGGAAGGCCAACGCGACGGGGCCGGCCCTGCTCGCCCGCACCTGCGCCGGGCACGGGATCACGCTCGTGCACGTGTCCTCCGACTACGTCTTCGACGGCACCGAGGAGGTGCATGACGAGGAGGAGCCATTCAGCCCGCTGTCCGTCTACGGCCAGACGAAGGCCGCCGGCGACATCGCCGTGGCCGGCTGCCCGCGCCACTACATCATGCGCTCCAGCTGGGTCATCGGCGAGGGCCACAACTTCGTCAAGACCATGAAGGGGCTGTCCGACCGCGTCGCCGACCCCGAGGACAATCTCGCGCAGATCACGGTCGTCGACGACCAGCTGGGCCGCCTGACCTTCACGCGCGACATGGCCGAGGCCATCTTCCACGTGCTGGGCTCGCACGCCCCCTACGGTACCTACGACTGCACCGGCTCCGGTGCCGTGAGGTCCTGGGCGGACATCGCCCGCGCCGTCTTCGAGGCCGCCAACGGCAATGGCGACAAGGTCGTGCCGGTGTCGACCGCCGACTACTACGCGAATGCCGCCGGCCCCGTCGCCCCGCGCCCGGTCCACTCCGCGCTCGACCTGTCCAAACTCGAGTCGGTCGGGTTCCACATGCCCGACTGGGAGGAAGAGCTGGGGGAGTACCTTAAGACGCTCGTGTAATGAATCGGTCCCTCGAGGAGTCTCGAGGGACCGATTTTTTTGGCATTCTAAACGTTGGCGGCGATTATAGATATCGTGCCGACTTCTTAAGTGAATCCGACAATTTTCTCGAGGGTAGCCGCAGGCTGCCCGAGAATCGAGGACCACCTAGAACGCCGTCATTCCAGCCCATGTCACGCCGCCTTCCTGCCGGGAAAGGGGTTGTCAGCCACGACGAGCGTGATGATCCTGGCCGCGTGCTCTGCGGCGGCGTCCTCGTCATCGCGACCAGAGGTCATGGGGTTGAACTTGGTGATGGTGGAATTGCGTGACTATCCCAAGATGCGGTGTTTGATGCTTGAGAGAACCCCTCTAGTGTAGATTCGCTTGGTCTCGGCGTCCTCGTTTCGCTCGATGTTGAGACGCGGATAGCCGCTCGTATACTCAACATTGGGATTCGCGAGTACGTCGGCACGCATGGAGGGCCAGCGGCGCCACAGGCGGTGTAGGGTGTGGGTGCTTCCGTAGGCGGCGCTGAGGTCGCGGGCTTCCATGTAGGAGCTGCCATGGGTGGTGGCGCGTGCATGCGCGGTGCTCACCACGACCCGGTTCATCTCGCGTAGGAGGAACGAGAGCTCCATAGCCTCGGTGAGCAGGTCGCCGTGTTCGCGCATCCTGTCTACCACGGCTTGCAGGTCTGCGCGGCGCACCATGAAGGCGTCCGGGGTGGAGATGCTCGTATCGTATGTCACCTCGGCGAGGCCCGCATAGCCTCCGCCCATGTTGTCCACGAAGTTGCGGTTGGGCGCTACCGGGCACCCGTCGTTCAGAAGCACTGTGCCGGCTTGGGCCACCAGGCCGTCGGGGTAGAAGAGCTTGGGGTAGGCCGCGCCCACCTCCTTGCGGCAGAAGTAGGTTGCGAGGGTCTTTGCGCAGGCGGGGTCGGTGAACTCCACGGCATCCGTGGCGAAGAGGATGAGCTCGCTATCGAGCGCGTCGAGCGCGTGCTCGGCTACTGCCTTGAGGCTTTTGGGATGCGCGACCGCGACCGTGCCCGCAATCCCGTCTAGGTGCTCGATGGATGCTAGGGCGCGATCGGTGCGCATGGTGTCTAGGCTCATGACCACGGCGTCAACGCTCTTGCCGTTGGGCGCGTAGTCCACACGGTAGACGCAGGGGATGTCCGTGGCGTGGGCGGTCGCGGCGATTCCGCGGCGGTGGAAGTGCGCGTTGAGCGCCCGCTCGCCGGCGGCGATGGCATAGGGCTTTGACTCCATAACGCCGCCGTTGGTGGAGCCGGCGTGCACGCGCCAGTGGTAGAGGACCTCGGGAATGTGGCAGATGCGGCGGGCATGCTCGGCGGCCTTGAGCGAAAGGTCGTAGTCCTGCGCACCGGACATCTCGTCGCCCGAAAGCTCCACGCGGCCCAGCACGTATCGGCTCACCATGAGCATGTGCACCACGTAGTTATACGAGTACAGCAGGTCACGGTTGAAGTCCGGCTTGAAGCGCGGCGCGTAGCCGGCGTCATCGTCTTTCTCGAAGTTGTCCTCATCGCAATAGAACAGGTCGGCATCGGGGTGCTGGGCCGCGAAAGCCATATAGCGCTCGAGCACGTAGGGCGAGAGCGTGTCGTCGTGGTCGGCAAAAGCCACGTAGTCGCCCGTGGCGGCGCGAATGCCTATGTTGGTATTGCCGGCGATGCCTAGGTTCTCGGGGAAGTCAATGGTCTTGATGCGCGGGTCCGCGTAGGTGGCCAGTACTTCCTGCATGCCCTCGTTGTCCGGGCTCGCGTTTACCATCACGAGCTCCCAGGTGGTATAGGTCTGCGCGAGCACCGAGTCGATCATGTCGCGCAGGTAGGGCAGCGGCGTGTTGTACAGGGGGCAGATGATGCTCACGAGTGGATGGAAGTCTTGGGGGATGGAGCCCTCCGGCAGGGGCTGGGGCTTGGGGTAGCTCGCGTACGCGCCGTCGATGCTGGGATTCACCATGTCGAGGTCGCGGCGGATACGCATGCGTTCGCGGCGGCGGCCCGTCATGGTGTCGAGCGAAATGCCCTGGTAGGTAAGGGTGAAGTTGGCGGTGGAGCCAGTGGTGAGAATGGACAGGATGGGCGCGCGTCCGGGCGTTTGGGGCTCCAGGATGTAAAAGCGGGTGTGTGTGTTCGCGGCAAGCGGGGCGCCGTTCTTGCCGGTGAGGGCAAAGTCCGCGGGGTTGGGAAGCTGCACGTCCGCGCCGGTGCCGCAGCCGTGAAGCTCGGCGCGGTAGACCATGTGACCGTGCTCGGCTTCGAAAACCTGGGAGATGTTAGCGGTTAAGGGCAATGCAGCCATGGGGAATCCGATCTGCTAAGGAGTAATGGGGTGGCGAGGCGTCGCGGGCGAGGCGAAATGCCTGCATCCCCTAAAGTATGATGTTGCGATTAAAATAATAGCAAAGGGGGCACGTTGGTGGCGTATCCTTGGTATCCTACTTCTGATTTGAACATGACTTCGGGTTCTAGGAAGGCTGCTGTTCATTAAGACTTGCTGCAGCTTAACCATGCCCTATGAAAGGTCGTCCTGCATGAAATCCGACGCTTCCGCGCTCGTTTCCGTCATCATCCCCGTATGCAACGTGGAAAAGTACCTTGCTCAATGTTTGGAGAGTATTTGCTCGCAGACGCACCGCGAGCTGGAGGTCATCTGCTTAAACGATGGCTCGAAGGACGGCTCCCTCGCCATTCTGCGCGAGTTCGAGGCGCGCGATTCGCGTGTGATCGTTGTCGATAAGCCTAACGAGGGCTACGGCGCCACGTGTAATCGCGGCTTGGAGATGGCCCATGGCGCGTGGGTCTCTGTTGTCGAGCCGGACGACTGGATCGATCCGGTCATGTACGAGTGCATGCTCAGCCGTGCCGCGCTGGTGGACGTCCCCGTGGATATTGTAAAGTGTCCTTGGATCGATGTGCACGATTGGGACGATCCGGACACGCAGTACGAGCAGCAGTGCGTGTTGGCGCACCGCCTGCCCAACACCACGCGTCCCGTGACCCTGGCCGACCTGCCCATCATGGTGGAACAGCACCCCAGCATCTGGAGCGCCATCTACCGTCGCGACTTCTTGAACGAGTATGGCATTCGCTTTGTTCCGTACCCGGGCGCCGGGTGGGCGGACAACCCGTTCCTCATCGAGGCATTCTGCCAAGCCAAGGCCATCATGACGTTCGGCGAGGCGTTCTACCATTACCGCTGCGATTTGCCCGGCGCTACGTACAACCACAAGAAGGACGCGGCTGTCGCTCTGCCGTTCGACCGCTGGTGTGACATGACGGACATCCTCGAGCGCCTACACGTGACCGACCGCGGCATCCTCGAGGCGCACTACATGCGCGGCTTCAACTACATCCACGGCGGAATCGTGGACGATGGCTGGGAGAACCCCATCGTGCAGGACGGCACACGCCGTGTGTTCTCGCGCATGGACACTGAGATTGTGCTGGGGCATCCCAAGCTTTCCCCCAAGCGCAAGCGCTTCTACCTGGAGCAGATGGGCATAGCTGGCCGACGCGTGCCGGTGTGGCCGCGCGTGAAGTACTTCGCGAGCGAGACGCGCTTCTTCGTGAAGAGCAATGGCGTTCGCGGCCTGCTGCGCAAGGTCGGTGGTTTTGCGAACGGCAAGGCGGTCGCCGCCCGTCGAGCCAAGGAGAACGCAAAGGGGTAGGGGTCCTGCTTGTGTTCTCATGAGCGCGCCCCGACTCTCCTGATTGTATGCAGCTCGTCGAGGCAAGAAATCGCGCAAGCGCCCCTGTGTTATCATACGTTGTTCGGCAAGGGCGGCATCTGCCGCTAACGTGCAATCAATAGGGAGGCGTCGTCGGTGTCCTCACAGACTCTCGCAACCGAAAAGGCCCCGCGTCCGTATAAGAAGGACCTGCTCATCCTCGAGCAGCTCGTCACCAAGGACTTCAAGCTCAAGTACCGCCGTAGTTTCCTCGGCGTGTTGTGGAGCGTTCTCAACCCGTTGCTCATGATGATCGTCATGTCCATCGTGTTCTCTTACATGTTTGGTAGCAACGTCCCCAACTTCCCGCTCTACCTCATCGTGGGCAACGTGACGTTCTCGCTCATGAGTGACTCCACCAACGCGGCGCTCACGAGCATCATCAACGCCGCGCCTCTGCTCAAGAAGGTCAAGGTCAACCGGTACATCTTCCCGGTGCAGAAGGTCTTGTTCGCGCTCGTGAACTTCGCTTTCTCGCTCATCGCCGTGGCCATCGTCATGCTGTTCTTCCAGGTTATGCCCACGTGGCACTTCATCTGGCTGCCCCTGTGCCTGTTCTTGCTGATGCTCTTTTGCATTGGCGTGGGCATGGCCATTGGCGCGCTCTCCGTCTTCTTCCGCGACATTATCCACCTGTGGGGCGTCGTCATCATCGCGTGGACCTACCTCACGCCCATCTTTTGGGACCTCTCCCTGCTTATCGACAAGGGCGCCCCGCACTGGATCATCATGCTGGTGAAGATAAACCCCATGTACAACTATCTCGAGTTCATGCGTGACATCTTCCTGTGGCAGCAGAACCCAACGCCCACGGTGCTCCTCATGTGCATCGCGTGGGCCATCATCGCACTCATCATCGGTATCTTCGTGTTCAAGAAGACCGAGCACAAGTTCATCCTCTACGTCTAAGGCGGAACCATGGCAGACGCTACCAACACCGAGTACGCCATCGAGGTCGACGACGTCACGATGGTTTTCAACATGGCCAGCGAGCAGCTCAACTCCCTCAAGGAGTATTTCATTAAGCTCATGCGCCACGAGTTGTTCTTCAAGGAGTTCCATGCTCTGGAGCACGTGAGCTTCAAGGTTAAGAAGGGCGAGGTCATCGGCCTGGTGGGAACCAACGGTTCAGGTAAGTCCACCATGCTCAAGATCATCGCCGGCGTGCTCGAGCCCACGAAAGGCACCGTGACGGTTCGTGGCAACATTGCGCCCCTCATCGAGCTGGGCGCTGGTTTCGACCTCGAGCTCACCGCGCGTGAGAACATCTTCCTCAATGGTGCACTTTTGGGTTACTCCAAGCAGTTCATGGAGGAGCACCTGGACGAGATCGTGGACTTCGCCGAGCTGCGCGACTTCCTCGACATGCCCATGAAGAACTACTCATCCGGTATGGTCGCGCGCATCGCGTTCGCCATCGCCACCGTGGTGGAGCCCGACATCCTCATCGTCGATGAGACGCTCTCCGTGGGCGACGTGTTTTTCCAGCAGAAGTGCGAGCGCCGTATCCAGAGCTTCATAGATTCCGGCAACGTGACCGTGTTGTTCGTGAGCCATTCCATCGAGCAGGTGGAGCGCATCTGCACCTCCGCTGTGTGGATCGAGAAGGGCCACGAGCGCATGATCGGCCCAGTGGACGAGGTCTGCGCGGCTTACAAGGCGCAGTTCGACTAATATGTCCGGCGCGTGCGACGAGGCGGCCGCGAGCGAGCGCCGCCCCTTCTTTTCCATTATCATGCCCTGCTATGGCGTGGCGGCTTACCTGCCCGATGCCATAGCGTGCGTCCGTGCTCAAACGTGTGCGGACTGGGAGCTCATCTGCGTTGACGACGCCTCTCCCGATAACGTGGCTAGGATCGTGGAGGCGGCCGCTGCACAAGACGCGCGTATTCGTCTTGTGCGCCACAAGGAGAACCAGGGCCTGTCCGGCGCGCGCAATACCGGCATCGCGGCGGCACGCGGCTCCTACGTATGGATGCCCGACCCAGACGACACGTACGACCCTGAGCTTCTCGAGGAGTGTCGCGCGGCCATAGCCATGGGTGCTGGTGTTCCTATGGGAGGCGTCGTCGATCCTGCGAGCTTTCCGCTTCGCCCGAATACCCCGTGCGATGTCGTCGTGTTTGGTTGTCGCGAGGAATACCGCGCTGACAACGGGGCCGTTACGGGTACGCGAGAGCTTGTGCCGGCGCTGGACGGCGCAGTCTTCAGCACGGATGACCTCGATGCCCCCACGTGTCACGTCGTTGCAGCGGATTCTCCTGCGGCTATCGTGGTTGCCGCGGGGCGAAGCGCGTTTCTGCTGGATCGCGACGAATACCGCTCGAGCATTCTCGACCTCGAGGAGCTCACGCTCTTCGGGTACGCTTGGAACAAGGTCTACCGCCGAGAGGTGCTCGATGGCCTCTCGTTCGAGGATGTACCGCTCATCGAGGATGTCTGCTTCAATATCGAGGTTGCGCGTCGTGTGTGTTCGGCCGCCGTGATATGTCGTCCGCTTTATCGCTATCAAAAACGCGAGAATGTAAACCTTACGAACAAATTCGTGCCGCGCTATTACGAGGTGCACCGCAGGCGCGTGGCGGAGTTGTTCGAACTGCTGCGCGGTTGGGGCATGGACAGTACCGACGCTCGTTCGCGCTTGGGCTTTAGGTTTGCGCGGTACGTGCTGAGCGCCATCGAGCGCACGTTCGACGAGCGGGCGGGCATGGACGCGGCGGCCCGCCGTGCGTTTTGCGCCGAGCTCACGGCAGACCCTCTGTATCGTGAGCTCATCGTCGAGGCTCCGGCGAGGTCGGGACGCGTCTCGCGCGCACTCCATGCCCTGCTCGCCAGGGGCAATCCGCACCTCATGCTCGCCGCGGGTCGCTGCGTGCATGTGGTGCGGGGAAGGTCTTCGCGCGCATACGCGAGAGCGAAGACGGTTGGATAGGATGCCGCGCGGTCTGTCAGCCGCGAGAGGGGTGTATGCATGAGTGCTGTTGAGAGTCGGGGCGGAAGCGCGCTGCAGCTTACCGTCGCTGTCCCTGCTTACAACGTCGAGAGCTACCTCGCGCGAGGTCTTGAGTCCTACCTCGACCCGCGATTCGTGGGCAAGCTCGAGGTCGTCGTGGTGGACGATGGCTCTACCGACGGCACCCGTGCGCTTGCGGAGGAGTTCGCCGCGCGCAGCCATGGCGTGATCCGCGTCATCTCCAAGAAGAACGGAGGCCACGGCTCAGCCGTGAACGCCGGCCTGGGCGAGGCGCGCGGGCGCTATTTCCGCGTGGTGGACGGCGACGACTGGGTGAACGCGGACGGTATGGCTGAGCTGCTTGAGCGTCTTGCCGACCTCGATTGCGACCTTGTGGTAGATAAGAAGCGCGAGATCGACATGACTTCTGGCGAGGAGCGTCTGTTCCCGCTCGCCAAGGGTGTTGTCACGGGTCGCGCGCTCGACTTCTCCAGCGTTCTCACCAACGGCGACACCGTGTTCCAGATCATGATTCACACGCTCACCGCGCGCACGGACTACCTACGCGGTATCGGCATCCACCTGCTCGAGCACACCTTCTACGAGGACTACGAGTATGTGGTCAAGGCAAGTGTGCCCGCCTCTACCATCTGCTACCTCGATATCGAGGTATACCAGTACCTGGTGGGCAACGAGAACCAGTCCGTGAGCCAGGCGAACTACGTGCGCCGCTGGGACGATCACGACCGTGTGGTCATGGAGATCCTGGATTACCTTGAACGCTGTGAGCATGGCGAGGTGTGCGCCGCGAGCGGGGAGAAGCTTTCGAATGAGTCCGTCTGCTACGTGCGCGAGAAGGTCCACCTCATCGTTGACACGCACTACAACATCGCGTTGCTGTTCGATGAGGACCGCAGCCGTGGGCGTGCGCGCGCCAAGGCGTTCCGACGCGAGCTGAGGCGTGCGGACATAGACCAGTGGGCGCGCGGCGAGCAGCGTTATCGTATGGCCACGCTCCTCAACCGCCTGAGCTTCTCGTACAACTCTATCAAGCGCTTGGTCTCCAAGCGCCGTCACTAGCACGTTACCAAGGGATGATCCATGAGCCGCAAACCGCGCATAGCCATATTCAGCGCCGACGCCAAGCTTGGCCACGAGGTCAAGGGTGCCACGCGCTACACGTTCCTCGCGACGCTTCTCGTGGAGCGGGGCTTCGATGTCGACTTCATCACGAGCGGCTTCCAGCACTGGGAGAAGCGCCAGCGTGATTTGGCGACGTTCGACACGAGTATGCACGCGTTCAACGTGAAGTTCATTGCCGAGCCGAGCTATCCCGCCAACATGTGCCCCCAGCGCATCTGGGCGCACCATGTGATGGCCAAGCGCGTGACGGCGTACTTCGATGCGGACCACGACTACGACCTCATCTACTGCCAGATTCCGCCCAACGATGTGACGCTCGCCGTGGGACGGTCCGCGAAACGCTACGGCATCCCCTTCGTGGTCGACGTGAACGACCTGTGGCCCGAGGCCTTCCGTATCGCGCTCGACGTTCCGGTGCTCTCCGACATAGCGTTCGCTCCGTTCGAGCGCCAAGCTCGCCGTGCGTACGCGTTGGCGGACGCCGTGGTGGGCACGTCCGACGAATACGCCGCGCGCCCCTTCCGCGACCGCGCCGAGGACATCCCCAAGCTCGTGGTGTACGTGGGCAACGACCTCGAGGAGTTTGACGCGGGCGCCGCTGAGAACGTCGGCTCCGTGGAAAAGCCCGAGGGCGAGGTCTGGGTTGCCTATGCGGGTAATATCTCGGCGCTCTACGACTTGGAGACGCTCGTCGAAGCTGTGGCGATAGCTGCCAAGGCGCATCCCGAGCTCAGGCTTAAGATTCTTGGCGATGGCCCCGAGCGCGCTTCCGTCGAGGCGGCGGTTGAGCGAACCGGGTCGCCTGCTGAGCTTTTGGGCTACATGCCGTACCGCGCCATGGCGGCTTGGCTCAAGGCGTCCGACATTGTGGTCAACTCGCTGGTGGCGAACGCGCCTCAGAGCGTGCCCACCAAGATCGGCGATTACCTGGCCTCGGGACGTCCCATGATCAACACGTCCATGAACGCCGAGTTTCGTGAGAAGGTCGTGCGCGATGGCTTTGGTGTGAACGTTGTGCCGGGTGACGCCGAGGGGCTCGCCAGGGTGATTTGCGAGCTTGTTGAGGACGAGACAGGACGCGCGCGCATGGGTCGCGTGGCGCGTGAGCTCGCGGCGGCACAGTTCGACCGCCCGCATTCTTACGAGGCGACCGTCGACCTCATTCGGAGTTTGATCGCCGAGCGCTCGAAGTAGATTGCCCCCGTGAGGCGTGCTCGTCCTATACTCGGACTGATAGGAGAGTGCATGGTGTGTCGGGGTTGGGCGAGGCCGTGCTTGAGGGGGCGGCCGACCGCAAGCTGTCCGATGAGCCGGCAATCGTGGAGATGGCCCGCTCTATTTCCGGGTTGCTCGACGATACCAAGATGACGCTCGTTCCAACCGGTCCCTTGACGAACATCACGCTGTTCCCATGTACACACTCGGGGCGTGCCGATCGTATCGATCGCATCGTCCTCATGGGCGGCACCACGGTTGGCGGAAACGCGACCGTGTACGCCGAGTTCAACATATGGGACGACCCCGAGGCTGCGCAGATTGTGGTCTCGAGCGGGCTGCACATCGTTATGTGCCGCCTCGATGTGACCCAGAATGGCGGTTGCGGCTTTGCCTTCCCGCCATTCTGGGTCACATCCGGAGTACTGGTTATGAGACGCGCTCGGCGAACTCCGGGTATTGCGTGCGGCGCCACTTGTCCATCGTGGCGGCGTAGAGGCTTTCGGTGTTGTCGAGCTCGTACCAAGCGCCGTCTGCGCCTACTCGTTGTAGCACGGCAAGACGATGGAAATGCGCGGTATGGCGGTTTACCTTGCGTTCGGGTTGTCGTTGCGATAGTCACCGAAGGCGTATTTGCTATACACATTGACTTCCCACTGCTTTTTTTCGACCTTTGCCACGGAGTCTAGGATAAAACCAGTCGCGAGACTTAAGCCACACAGGAACATAAACGATGCGGCGAGCAGGGCGGTTGGGAAGCGCGGAACAAGACCGGTCTGGAAATACTCGACAATGATGGGAATGCCCAGGGCAAGACCGATTATTGCAAACAGGAGCGCAACGAGGCTGAAGAATTTGAGCGGGCGGTAGTCCTTGAACAGCGTGCCAATCATGGCGACGACCTTAATGCCATCGCTGACGGTATTAAGCTTAGATTCGGATCCTTCGGGGCGATCGCGGTACTCAATGGGCACGTCCTTGATGCGCCAGCGGTGGTCGACGGCATGGATGGAGAGTTCGGTTTCGATCTGAAAGCCCTCAGAAAGCACGGGGAACGTTTTGACAAAGGGGCGGCTCATGGCGCGATAGCCCGTCATAACATCCTCGAAGCTGTAGCCATAGATCCACTTAATCATGGCTCGAACCAAGTTGTTGCCAAAACCATGGAAGGCACGTTTGTTTTCCTCGGCATAGGTTCCATTGGAAAGGCGGTCTCCGACCGTCATGTCGGCCGTGCCATTAAGGATGGGCAAGCAGAGGGCTTTTGCCGCTTCGGCGGGGTAGGTGTCGTCTCCGTCAACCATCAGGTAACAATCGGCATCGATATCGCGGAACATCTGACGGCAGACATTGCCCTTTCCCTGACGCGGCTCAAAACGCACCGTTGCGCCATGTTCTGCAGCGATGCGGGAAGTATCGTCCGACGAGTTGTTGTCGTACACATAGATTGTCGCCTGCGGTAGTTCGCGGCGAAAGTCGTCAATGACTTTGCCGATCGTGAGGGCTTCGTTGTAGCAGGGGATAATAACGGCAATAGATTCAGAATTCACTCAATGCTCCTTTGATATTCAATCGTAGAAAGTATAGCCGTTTGGCCCTGGCATCCTGAGATGTAGCCGTCTTCCACAAGTCCGAGCGCAAATTCATCTTCTACATCTAAAGGAATGCTGTGATGACTGAATCTGTTGTTGATTACAACGAGCAGCCTCTGGCTGTCGAGGTCGACGCCACCACCATGATCTTTAACGTGGCGTCTGACTCGCTGACCAGCCTCAAAGAATGTTTTATTAAGTTCGTTAAGCATGAGTTGTTCTTTGAGGAGTTTAGGGCGCTTAAGCACATTTCGTTTGATATTCACCGCGGTGAGGTCGTGGGCTTGGCCGGTTCTAATGGTTCCGGCAAGTCCACGATGCTCAAGATTATCGCTGGTGTGCTCGAGCCTAGCGAGGGCAGCGTTAAGGTTCATGGCAACATTGCACTTCTGATTGAGCTTGGAGCTGGCTTTGATCCCGAGCTGACGGCACGCGAGAACATTTATTTGAACGTTGCGCTAGTCGGCTATACCAAGGAATTTATCGATGCCGACTTTGATGGCACTATCGAGTTCGTTGAGCTGCAGAACTTTGTCGACATGCCGCTCAAGAACTTCTCTTCGGGTATGGTTGCGCGCATTGCTTTTGCAATCGCCACCATTACCGAGCCCGATATCCTGATCGTCGATGAGATGCTTTCCGTCGGCGAAGTGTTCTTCCAGCAAAAGTGCGAGGCCCGTATTCAGCACTTTATCCAGAGCGGTGACGTGACGGTTTTGTTCGTGTCGCATTCCATGGAGCAGGTTGAGCACATCTGCCAGCGTGCGTTTGGATTGAGAAGGGCGACCTTCGTATGGACGGCCCGGTCGATGAGGTATGCAAGGCATACCGCGAACAGTTCAAGTAGGTTATACTTATTTGCGCTTGGCGGGCTCGCGCTTGCTTGGCGTGCGGTTATTTGCTCCATTAGCTCAGTTGGATAGAGCAGGGGACTTCTAATCCCAAGGTCGACGGTTCGAATCCGCCATGGAGCACCTTTTGTTTAATAAGCTCAGCTTTTGCTGGGCTTTTTTGTTCACAAATGCGAAGTTGAGCTACTCTGTTTCTGCGGGCTCCACGATTTATGAGTTATGTAGCAATTCCAGATTCTAAGACAGGGTTCGCTTGCGTTTGGCGGTTAGCCATCGACATCCTTACACTAACGCTGACTCGAAAGGCCTTATCTCCTGCCCATTTTTTTCTGCACAATTGAAGTCTGAAGTGGTTGGCTATACGGCGTTGTTATGATCGATGAGATCGACCTTCATTTGCATCCCCGCTGGCAGGCGCGGATTCTCGAGGACCTGGTTCGCATATTTCCAAACGTTCAGTTTATAGTTACAACGCATTCACCTGTTGTGGTGGCGTCGGTACCTCGCGGTAACATCCGCATTCTTGGTGAGGACACTGCAACGGTGCCTGCTATGGAGACGCGTGGACGCGATGCCGGGGATATTCTCAACACCGTCCTGGGAGCATTCTCTCGACCTGAAGAGGCGGCTCGATTGTTCGATTTGTTCCAAGAGGGCCATACGCAACACCCCCGACACGACGTTTAATTACACAGCGTTGCGCGGAGAGAGCAAGCGAGAAGATCTGGAGGCCTTGCTTGCAGAGCAGGGCCATCTCTGCGCTTATTGCACGTGCAGGATCGGCGTTGGTGATCGTCTGGCTACGATTGAGCATTTATTTCCGCATTTTTGTTTCGTTGGGTTAGTTTTGCCTGAATGTATCTCCTAATTCGATGAATTCTCTTTACATTATCGATTGTATAGCCGCTTATAAAGCTATATATACATATATACTAGTTTATAAATCTATATAAGCGACGTTTGCCTGAGGATTCTGGTTATGGACAAAGCCAAGTTCTACAATCCATTTCGTCCGACCGCCGGTGCGGAGCCTCCTCGAATCATCGGTCGTGATGATATCTCTCTCGAGTTCGTGGAGGGTCTCATGTCCGGCGTTGGCGCCCCCGCACGTCTTATGCGAATCACAGGCCCGCGCGGGTCGGGGAAAACGGTTCTTCTTTGCGATCTGCGCGACCGAGCGATTGAACTGGGTTGGAAGGCCGTTGTTGTTTCGGCTGGTCCGCGTTTGTCGCACGATCTTATGGAGCAGATTCAAGACCAACTGACTTTTTCCTCCGCTTCGCTTGGCGTTAACGTTGGTATTGCTTCTGCCAAGTTGGACATTTCTTCAAGCGAAATGAGCCTTCGGGCAAAACTAAAGCAGATTGCACAGGGCTCAAAGGGCTTGTTCATCGCTGTTGATGAAGTCCAAGATGCCCCAGTTGAGGAAATGCGTATTATTGCCTCAACAGTTCAATTACTCATTGGGGAGAAAGCCAATATCGCTCTTGCCTTTGCCGGATTGCCATCGGGCGTTATGGATCTCATTAACGGCAAGGCACTTACTTTTCTTCGCCGCGCGGTTCCCGAAGACCTTGCTCCTATCAATCAAATTGAGATTGCACTTTCTTTGAGTGATAGCTTTAACGCGACCGGTCTTTCTCTCGACGGGGATTTGCTATCAAAAGCGGCGAGAGCAACAAAAGGTTATGCGTATTTAGTTCAACTTGTTGGGTATTCAATCTGGCAGCGCGCCAACCTTCATCGGGAGAAATCAACTCTCGTTAGTGAGCGCGATGTTGATGAAGGTATCCTGCTTGCCGAGGCTCGTTTCCACGACGTGGTCCACGAGCCTGCAATTTCGGGTCTTTCCCGTAATGAAATCAACTACCTGTATGCCATGTGCGAGGATAGTAGGCAATCCAAGACCTCGGATTTAGCCAAACGCCTTGGTAAAAAGACGAGTGAGCTGAGTTCTGTTAGGGCCAAGCTGCTTTCACGAGAAGTTATCCAGGCGCCTCAGAGGGGCTATGTTCAATTTGCTGTGCCGGATTTGGACGAGTATCTCAAAGATAATAGAGATGAGATTCTATCGAGGTATTAAAGCTCCAGATTAAATCTCCGAGATTAAATGTACAACGATTGAGGGCGGCTCACGGTAAGGTGCCGTGATCCGCCCTGTTCGATTTGCTTCTGTTTGCGATGGCCCGCTTTGCCTACGCCTCCGTGGGCAACGCGTCGATGGGGCCGCAGTAGATCGTCTTGGCGGCGATGTCGGGCTCGGCGGCAACCGGCTCTTTGTACTCCACGCCGCAACGCACCTCGATGCCCTCGAGCATGTTGGCGACCATCTTGGTGCGCCGCGGCACTGTCTGATCATTATTTAAGGCGAGTGGAATCGATTAATTGACTGACTGGCCAAAAGAGTAGCTCGGCATAGTGACCTCTTAGTCCCCCTGCCACCCCCTCATCCTCTAAAAAAGTACTTAACACAGCCTTAAAGACGCCTTGGCCTGCGTTGACAGCGTACAATACGCATGTTTGACTATGGCAAAAGTGGAATTTAAGGGAAGGGGCGCGCCATGGAGGTGTTGGTTGTTGGCAATACCGCGTATGTTGACGACGACTTTTGTGCCAAGGCGTTTCCCGACGACCATGTTCAGGTTGTAGCTGCCGACGATGCGCAGCGCGAGTCATCGTCTCACGGCTCGTGGAAAGAGCTGCTGCGCCACCTGGATCAGGCTTACGAGTTCGACCGCGTGGTCTACCTCTCTACTTATCTCACTCCGCATACCGAGACTTTTGGCGACATTGAGCTGCTACGCTCGGTGTTTCGTGCCTGTATGGGCCGCCGTGTGCAGCTGCTGTTTGTGGCGGGGCCTGCGGGCGCGGAGGGTGCTGGCGGCGCGGCGGGCAATGCCGATTCGCTTGATGCTACAGATGCTGCCGCCCAAACGGGTAAGGGCATTATCGCCCGCGCGGCCAACGACCTCTGTCGCTACTATGCCTCGCAAGACGACATCCAGGTCAAGATTCTGTGTACGCCCTATCTGTATACCGCCTCCGCGGCGCTCAACGATCCCTTCTTGGTGCCGCTGTTCGAGGCATGCTCGACCGGGTCGGTCGTGCTCCAAGGTACCGCGGATGCGCCGTTTCCCTTGCTGTGCGCGGAGGAGCTAGCGGTGCTGGTACATCGCGTCTTTGACAGTTGGGATGCGACCTTTGAGGCGCTCGACGTCGCCGATGCTTTCCATCGCACGACGGGCGACTTGGGCGGCGCGCTCCAGGGTCTGTTCCCCGGGCTGTCCGTTGCCTATGGAGAGTCGACCGGCTATGCGTTGCCCGCAGGCGATGTCGTTCGCAAACGCTATGGCTGGTTTCAGCGCTACGACCTGCTGCGCGATCTTTCGACCATCCACGCCCGCTGGGCTAACACCCGCACCAAAAAGGCCAACCCCTTGCGCGCCGCCATCGGTCGCATCCAGCTGCGCGCGCTGCCCATTAAATGCCTGGAGACGGGCTTCGCATGGGTGCTGTTCGAGGTGCTGGAGCATCTGTTCTCCCAATCGGCCCAGCTCAACGTGCTCGACTATCGACTGCTCTATGTGGTCCTGATTGGCACGCTCTACGGGCTCGACTTTGGCCTGGTCGCCGCACTGTTGGCGTCGATTGGTCTGGCGGTGAGTTATTTTGCCCTGTATGGATACACTTTCCAGGGCCTGTTCTATGAGCCGTCCAACTGGCTACCGTTTATTGCGTACTTTGTGGTGGGAGCCGTGTGCGGCTATGTGCAGCTGCGCAACAGCGAGGCTATTAAGGCAGAGCGTGACGAGAACGAGCTTGTGCGAAACCGCAACACGTTCCTAACGCGGCTCTATCACGACGCGATTGAGGACAAGCGTGCCTATAAGCAACAGATTGTGGGGCGCCACGACAGCTTTGGCAAGATCTTTGCTGTGACACAGGAGCTCGACGTGCTCAACCCGCGTGATATATACCGCAAGTGCTGCGAGCTTCTGGGCGAGATCCTCGAGAACGATTCGGTGGCGATCTACCATGTTTCGGGCGGGGCATTTGCGCGCCTGGTAGCGGCGAGCCCGGCGATTTCCAGCGATGTACCGCGCTCGCTCTCGCTCGATGACCTTGCGCCCGTGCTCCAAGGTGCGATCTCGGGTTTGTGGGCGAACCGCGCGCTGACGTCGGGGCTTCCGATGTTTGGCTATGCGATCGAGCGCGATGGAGCTCCAGCCGTATTGATCTTTGTGCGTCACGTGGCCGAAAGCCAAATGACCCTGTACTACCAAAACCTGTTCCGCATCCTGTGTGGGCTGGTGAAAAGCGCGCTGGGACGCGCCTTCGATTACGAGGCCGTGGCGCAGGATAAGCGCTGCGTTGCCGGCACGTGCGTTCTCAGCCACGATGCCTTTGGCCGGGAACTCGCCGCCGAGCAGGCGCTTGCGGACAATAAGATGGGGAGCTTCTTGCTCTTGCGCGTGGTGCCGGGCATGGAGCCTGTTGGTGAGCTGGTCGGCGCCATTGGTTCGGCGATTCGCGAGAGTGACGCTGCGGGCCTGGTCGATGGAGACACACTTTACCTGCTCATGCGTCAGGCGACCGAGGCCGACCTGCCCGTTATTTGCAAACGCATGGCCGCCAAGCACATTACGGTGGAACCCGTCGGCAGCGAGGACGTTGTGGCCCTGATGCAACGCATCGCGCCCACCGGAAGCGATGAAGGGGAGGCCGCTTGATCTCGCTTGTTGTTGCTACCGTACTGCTATTAATTCATGCGCTGGTGTGTCTGGTGCTGTGGACGCTTATGAAACTGGGCTTGCTGCCGGTTCGAGGGCACATGCTTGCTGTGATGGCGCTCGTACCGCTGTGGGGCCCGTTGCTCGTGGCTCTACTCTCGGTGCGTAGCGCGGTGTTCGGCGACGACCTTAAGGACGCCACGTTGGAGTCGCTGCGCATTAATGACGACATGCATCGCAGTTTGCTCGTGCAGGGTCGCGAGGGGGATGATGGCGTGGTGCCGCTCGAGGAAGCACTAATTGTCAACGACCCGGGCGATCGCCGCCGTCTGATGCTTTCCATGCTTACCGAGGATCCGGATGCGTACCTCGCACAGTTGCAGGCAGCAAAACTCAACGACGATGTTGAGGTCGCGCACTATGCCGCGACGGCGGTGGCGCAGATTTCCAAGGAGTCCGACCTTAAGCTGCAGCAGTTGGAGCGCGCGTTTAAGACCGATCCCAGCTCGCATAACCTGGATGCGTATTGCGATTTTCTGGGCGCCTATCTGGACTCGGGTTTGGCAGAGGGCCGCGTGGCACAGATTCAACGTCAACAGTATGCACGTTTGCTCGCGCGTCGTTGCGAACGTGAGGACGTGCCGGCGCTGCGCATTCGCTATGCCACGGCGCTGGTCGATGCCGGCGAGATTGATAAGGCGGAGGACGTCGCGAGCCAGTTGGTGATCGATGCGTCAGACGAACAGGACGTGTGGATGCTCTGCCTGCGCTTGGCTGTGATTCGTCGCGATGGGCAGGCGGTACAGCGCGTAATCGACGCGATCGACAAGCAGCATGTGTATTTGAATGCCGAAAATCGTGAGAGGCTGGCATTTTGGCGCGAAGGAGAGGAGGCCCGATGATCGTGGTGCAACATATCCGCGAGCGTGCGGGCCATTTTCGCTGGATGGGGCTGCTCGTGGTGTGGGCGGTCTTTATTGCCATGGCCGCCGTGCTGTTGATCGAGCGTGCCGGCGTGCAGTACAGCGCCGGGCAGCATAAGCTTGGCATGCTCGCTGCCAACGACGCGGTGCCGGCAAGCTCGGCGATGTTTGGCCAAAAGCCCACGTGCTTGGTTATTACCGACTCGGACCAAGATGGCGTCGAGGCCGTCAAAGAGCAGTTCGACCAGATCTTGCTTGACATGAAGATCGCCCACCGCGATGTGGATATTGCTACCGATGGTGTTGATGCGATTCCTTCTCTCACGTCCTTCGACCGCGTGATTTTACTGATGCCGTCGCTCGACGGGCTCGGTACGCACCTCTCCGACATCATGAGCTGGGTGAGTGCCGGCGGTTCGCTGATGCTCGCCATGACGCCGGACAATTCGAGCTATCTGCAGGCAATCGGTCCCAAGCTGGGCATCGATTCTGCCGGCTATGAATATGCGACGGCAGAGAGCATCGTGCCGAGCGAGGACTTTATGATCGGCGGTGGCCAGCTTTATGAGTTATCGGACCCCTTTGATTCGTCGCTTTCGGTTTCGCTGCGTGAGACGGCCCACGTGTGGGCTAAAACCGGTGACACGGGTACTCCGCTTATTTGGTCGAGCGATTGCGGCAGCGGCCGTACCGTGGTGTGCAATATCGGTATCTACGACAAGGTCATGCGTGGTTTCTATGCCGCGGCTGTGAGCCTATTGGGCGATGCCACGGCCTATCCGGTCATCAACAGCGCCGTTTTCTATCTGGATGACTTTCCCAGCCCCGTTCCCTCGGGCGATGGCACCTACATAAAGCGTGATTACGGCCTTTCCATTGCCGACTTTTATGCCAAGGTCTGGTGGCCCGATCTGCAAAAGCTCGCGCAAAAATACGGCATTCGCTATACCGGCGTGATGATCGAAAACTACGAGGATGCGGTCAACCAGACCGAGCCCGCGCGCCAGGCCGATACCACGCAGTTCCGCTACTTTGGCGGCATGCTGCTGCAGATGGGCGGAGAGCTGGGCTTTCACGGCTACAACCATCAGCCGCTGGCGCTCTGGGACACCGACTATGGCACGCTGTACGACTACAAGACGTGGAAGAACAAGAGGACGCTCGTTGCGTCTCTCAGCGAGCTTATCGCCTTTCAGGACGAGGTGTTGCCCAACGCGCACGGCTCGGTCTACGTGCCGCCATCAAATATCCTTTCGGCCCGCGCACGCAAGATCATCGGCGAGGACGTGCCGCGCATTAAGACCATTGCCAGTACGTATTTTGAGGACGGCACCGATCTTCCGTACGTGCAGGAGTTTGGCGTGGCGAGCGATGGCATTGTGGAGCAGCCGCGTATTGTCTCGGGCGGCATGGTCGACGATTCTTACATGCGCCTTGCTGCCGTGTCCGAGCTCAACATGCACTACGTGAGCACGCACTTTATGCATCCGGACGATCTGCTCGATCCCGATCGCGGCGCCAGGCAAGGCTGGGAGGTCTACAAGGGCGGCCTGACCGACTACCTGGATTGGCTTACCAAGTCTGCGCCCGACCTACGTCGCCAGACCGGCTCGGAATGCTCGGGCGCCATCCAGCGCTTTTCGTCCGTGACGGTGAGAGTGGATACGAGCGACGATGCCTGGACGCTCAACCTGGGCAACTTCCACGACGAGGCGTGGCTTATGTTCCGCGCCAATAACGGCGAGCCGGGTACGGTGTCCGGTGGCGAGATCGCGTATCTGACGGGCGACCTGTACCTGGTCAAAGCCACGGACAAGACCGTGACGATTGCGCGCAAGGAGGGTGGCGACAAATGAGAATCTGCTTGGTACTCGAGGGTTGCTACCCCTATGTGCACGGCGGCGTTTCCACCTGGATGCACGGCTACATCACGGCGATGCCCGAGTACGAGTTTGTGCTGTGGGTGATTGGCGCTCACGCCGAAGACCGCGGCAAGTTTGTCTACGAGCTGCCCGGCAACGTCGTCGAGGTGCACGAGGTGTTCCTGGACGATGCCCTGCGGCTTTCGGGCGAGCAGCAAGAAGTCGACTTCGATGACCGCGAGCGCGAGGCGTTGCGCCGTTTGGTTTCGCTCTCCAATCCGGACTGGGACGTGCTGTTCGATATCTTCCAGCGCCGCCACGTGCATCCGCTCTCATTTTTGCAGAGCCGCACCTTTATGGACATCTTCCGCGACGTGTGCCTGGCCGAGTACCCGTATACGCCTTTCGCCGACGCCTTCCACACCATGCGTTCGATGTTGCTGCCCGTGCTCTATCTGCTGGGCAGCGAGGTTCCGGTTGCCGACGTGTATCACGCCATTTCGACCGGCTATGGCGGTCTGCTTGCGAGCCTTGGCTCGAGCGTTCATAACGCGCCGGCATTGCTGACCGAGCATGGCATCTATACCCGCGAGCGCGAGGAAGAGATCATTCGTGCCGACTGGGTGGTGCCGTCGTTTAAGGACCGCTGGATCCGCTTTTTCTATCTGCTTTCGGAGGAGATCTACCGTCGCGCCTTCCGCGTGACAAGCCTGTTTCACAACGCCCGCAAGACGCAGGTCGATATGGGTTGCGATGCGGACAAATGCCTGGTCATCCCCAACGGTATCCAGTTCGACCGCTTTAAGGACATTCCCTTAAAGCCCGATGACGGCTGGGTGGACATTGGCGCGGTGGTGCGCCTGGCGCCCATCAAGGACGTCAAGACCATGATCTATGCCTTCTTTGAGCTGCACGAGCGCCTGCCCAAGGTGCGCCTGCACATTATGGGCGGCGTGGATGACGAGGAGTACGGCGCCGAGTGCCACGCGCTGGTCGACACCCTGGGCGTGCGCGACCTGATCTTTACCGGCCGCGTCAACGTGGTCGAGTACATGGAAAAGCTCGACTTTACCATTTTGACGAGCATCTCCGAGGGCCAGCCGCTCAGCGTGCTGGAGTCGCTTGCTGCACGTCGCCCCTGTGTGACGACCGAGGTCGGCTGCTGCCGTGAGCTGCTCGAGGGCGCCCCCGGTGACGACTTTGGCGTGGCAGGTTTTGTGACGCCGCCCATGTATCGCAAGGGCTTGGCCGATGCCATGGAACGCATGTGCGCGAGCCGTGCCCGTCGCATAGAGATGGGGGAGCGCGGCCAGCGTCGCGTTGCCACATACTTTTTGCACGAGCAGATGCTTGCCAACTATCGCGCGCTGTACGACGAGACGGCGCGTGCGTTTGACCTGCCCAGAGAGGGGGGAGTAGCCGGTGGCCGGAATCGGTTTTGAGCTCAAACGCCTGTTTAGGCGCAAAGGTCTGTTTGCCACGATGCGCGCCTATGGCTACGCCGGCATTGTGTGCACGGGTCCTATGCTGCTGGGCGTGCTTCTCCAGGTAGGTATCTTGGTGCTGTGCGGTCTGTGGGGCGTCGGTCGCACCAATCAGGACTTGCTGGTATGCATGGTGACCTATACGCTGCTGGCCTCACTTACGCTCACAAGCTTTTTCTCCATGCCGGTCACGCGCTTTTTGGCCGACATGCTGTTTGCCGAGCGCGAAGAAGAGATTCTGCCCTCGTTTTGGGGCTCCAACGCCATCATGCTCGTTGCAGGCACCGTGCTCTACGGCATCTTTTTGCTGTTCTCGGGCGCCGCGCTGTTGCAGGGGCTGCTGTGCCTATGGCTGTTCAACATTATGATCGTCAACTGGAACGGCATGAGCTATCTCACGGCCATCAAGGATTACCGCGGCATCCTGTGCAGCTTTGCCGCGGCCATTGGCGTGGCGTGCCTGTGCGCCCTGGCCGCGCTGGCACTGGGGCTGCCGCCGGTCGAGGGCCTGTTGGCGTCAATCGCCCTGGGCTACGGCGTCATGCTCGCCTGGGACGTATTTCTGCTGTACCGGTATTTTCCGCAGAGCGACCGCAGCCCCTGGCTCTTTTTGCGCTGGCTCGATCAGTTTATGCCGCTAGCGCTCACGGGTCTGTTTACCAACCTGGGGCTCTTTGCGCACCTGGTGATTATTTGGGCAGGGCCCATTGGCGTGCAGGTCAAAGGCCTGTTTTACGGCGCGCCCTATCATGATGTGCCGGCGTTGCTTGCGTTTTTGACCATTCTGGTCACGACCGTCAACTTTGTGGTCTCGGTCGAGGTCAACTTCTATCCGCGCTACCGCGACTACTACAGCCTGTTTAACGACGGCGGCGTGGTGGGCGACATCGTGGTGGCCGAGGAGGAAATGCTCGCCACGCTCAACCGGGAGCTGCGGTTTTGCGCGCTCAAGCAGCTGTTTGTGACGGCGGCGGTCATCTCGCTCGAGACCACGGTACTCTCGGCCCTGCCACTGGGCTTCAACAACCTGATGCACGGGTATTTCCGCACGCTGTGTGTGGGCTATGGCCTGTATGCCGTGGGCAATACGGTGATGCTCATCTTGCTGTACTTTACCGACTACAAGGGCGCCGTGCTTGCTTCCGGGCTGTTCGCGGGTGTGGCAGGGCTGGCGACCATCGTCTCGCTGTTCTTTCCGCAGCAGTTTTATGGCTTTGGCTTTTTGCTCGGCGCGGCGGTGTTTTTTGTTGTGGCGCTCATGCGGCTCGATACCTATACTGCCAACTTGCCGTATCGTATCCTGAGTCAACAGCCCATTGTGGCGACCGACAAGACGGGTCGCTTTACGGAGCTGGGCCGCTTGCTCGACCGTGCCGAACAGCGCTACGAGGAGCTGCGTTTAGAGGGCGAGCCGCATGGTGCGTTTGAGCGCATGGTGGTTCGCGTGTATCGCAATCGTTGGGGAGGTCCTGATGACCGATAGGATGATATCGCGTCGCCGTTTGATTGAGGCGGCTGCCGGCGCCTTGCTGCTTTCGGGCTGCTCTTCGCAGGACGAATCCTCGACCAAAAAGACCAAGAAGCAGGGCAAGATTAAAAAGGCCGATGCGTCTAGCGGGACCAAGCACCTTCGCGATAAGGACGAGCTGTACGAGGTCTACGACGACTCGGGCATTGTGGCCATGTACCTGACGGTCTCGCGCGGCAATAGCTCCGAGAACACTGACCACAGCTGGGCCGAGATCAATACGTACTCGGTCTACGACTATGCCGACATGGGCGTGACGCGCTATCAGGTTATGGGCCTGCTGCAGGCGGGTGACGAGGACGGTCCCGTTGGTGGTGAAGTGGGCTATGGCGAGGAAGCGCCCAATGCTACCGTGCAGGTGCGCGGCCAGACGTCGAGCATGAACTCGCAAAAGAATTACAAGGTAGAGCTCAAAAAGGGCAAGGGTACCTGGCGCCAGCAGCGCGCGATTGCGCTTAATAAGCACATGGGCGAGGGTATGCGTTTTCGTAACAAGATGGCCTATGACCTCATCCGTGGGATTCCCCAGATGATGGGCTTGCGCACGCAGTTTGTGCATCTGTGGGTGTGCGACCAGACCGAAAAGTCCAACGATACCTTTGAGGACTACGGTCTGTTTACGCAGGCGGAGCAGCTCAACAAGACGGCGCTCAAAGCCCACGGTCTGGATAAGAGCGGGCACCTGTACAAGGTGAACAGCTTCGATTTCCATCGCTTCGAAGACACCATCAAGCTGGCGGATGACCCTGACTATAACCAGATGGCGTTTGAGGGCATGCTCGAGATTAAGGGCGACTCGGACCATACTAAGTTAATCGAGATGCTCGATGCGCTCAACGACGATACGCAAAAGATCGACGATGTGCTCGACACCTACTTCGATACCGAGAATCTGGTCTATTGGCTGGCGTTTCAGATTCTGACAGGCAACTGCGATACGCAGAACCGTAACTGTTATCTGTACAGCCCGCTCAACTCAAATACCTGGTACTTTTTGGATTGGGATAACGACGGCATGCTGCGCAAGCTTGAGCTGAGCCTGAAGGGGTTCTCGGATTATTCGAGCTGGGAGCGCGGCGTGAGCAACTACTGGGGCAACGTGCTGTTTAATCGCGCGTTGCGCAGCAAGTCGTTCCGTAGCGAACTCGATATCGCCGTGAAGGATCTGCGCTCGTACATGACCAAAGAGCGTCTGAGCAAGATGATCGAGCATTATCGCGAGGTGACGGAGCCGCTCGTCTTTGCTACGCCCGACCTGGAGAATTTGCCCGTGACTAAGGACCAATACGAGCAGATCGCCGCGGCGATTCCCTCCGAGATCGAGGAGAACTATAAGAGCTTTCGCGAGAGCTATAAAAAGCCCATGCCGTTCTACATTGGCGTGCCGCAGATCGATAACGGTAAGCTGCGCGTGAATTGGGACGCGTCGTACGACTTTAAGGCGCGCGACATTCGCTATACCGTGGAGCTGGCGCGTGATTACGCTATTACCGACGTGATCTTTAAAGCCGAGGACGTGCTGCTGCCCGAGGTGACCTGCGATGCGCCCGATGCCGGCCAGTATTTTGTGCGCGTGCGTGCTGCCAACTCCGACGGCTATACGCAAGATGCGTTTGACTACTATGTGACCGACGATGGCAAACAGTACGGCATGAAGTGTTTTTACGTGCAAGACGGCGGTAAGGTCGTGGAGGACACGTATGAGGAGGGCTAGCGCGCTACTTGAGCGCTTGGCGGCCCCGCCTGCGCGTACCACGCAGGAGCGTTATCGCCACGAGCTCAAATATCTTATTAACGAGGGCGAGCACGCTGCGCTTGTCTGTCGTATGGCGCCGGCATTTAAACTGGACAAGCATGCGCAGGCGGGCGGTTACACCATTCGCAGCCTGTACTTTGACGACTACTGTAACTCGGCCTACGAGGAAAAAGACGCCGGTATTCTCATGCGCAAAAAGTACCGCGTGCGCATCTATAACGGTGGCGACAAGGTGATTAAGCTCGAGCGCAAAAAGAAGTACGGTAGCTGGATCTACAAGGAGGACGCGCCACTCACGCGTAGCGAGTTTGAGCAGATTCTGGCCGGAGACTACGACTTTTTGCTGAGGAGCCCCTATCCGCTCTGTCGCGAGTTCTACATCGAGTGCATCTGCAACGTGATGCGCCCGAGGACTATCGTGGACTACGAGCGCGAGCCGTGGGTGATGGATGAGGGCACCGTGCGCATCACGTTTGACATGAACGTGCGTGCCGCGGTGGGAAGCTTCGATATCTTTGCCGTGACGCTCGTGGGCATGTGCGTGCTCACCTGCATGGTCACGCTCGCGATCTCGACGAACGTGGTCATCTCGCTCGGTATGGTCGGTGCTTTGTCCATCGTCCGCTATCGTACGGCGGTTAAGGACCCGCTCGACCTGCTGTATCTGTTTTGGGCCATTACCACGGGCATTACGGCGGGTGCCGGCATGTACGCGCTCGTGGGGCTCACGGCAGTGGTGATCGTGGTGATGATTGCCGGCTTCGCGAGCCACCAAGACAAGGCGCGCGTGTACATGATGGTCATCCACTACACGGGCCAGACTACCGGCGATGATATCGTGCGCGCGTTTGGGCGCACCAAGTTTTCCGTCAAGTCCAAGACCATGCGCGGCGACAAGGTCGAGATGGCCGTCGAGGTGTTCTCGGACGGTGTGGATATGCCCTATGCCGATGCGATTCGCGCGCTCGACGGCGTTGAGGACCTGACGCTCATCCAGTACAACGGCGAATACCACGGCTAACTATGTTCCGGCGTTCTAACGAACGCCGGACCGCTTGACGCTGCGCGGGCATCTGCCGGGCGATCTGCCGCTCAAACCGTCGCTCGCGTACATGAAGTACGCGTCGCTCCTCTTTCACGGCACCTCGCCACGACAGCTGCCCGCTCGCTGGCGCGTGCTCTTTCAGGATGGCTAATTTGGTTCAGTTTTATTATTTAAGGGACGGTGTCGCGTGGACGTGCAACAGTTAGAAGAGGACTGGGCTGCGAGGGCTGGTGCGCGTGAGGCACGTCTTGTTGCGGCCTCGCATGTGCCGGCGGCGCTGTCGATGTTGGGGATTGCGCAGCCCGGCGATCGCTTGGTGGCCTTTGCGGATGACTTTGCCGAAGCGTTTGCGCGCGGCTTTGATGCCTGCGACGTGGCTATGGTGGGGGAGCCATCGGTTGCGGCGTTTGCTGCTGCGTCCGAGGGCTTTGATGCTTCGTTTGATGCCGAGGGGCCGCACCTGTGGTGGTTCGTCAACTCCATCGGCGGGTTTGGTCTGCGCGTACCCGACCTTCGCGCCCTGGGACGCGCGGCTCGTGAAGCCCGCGCGCTGCTGGTTGTGGACAACACCGTGGCGTCGGCATTTGGCTGCGATCCACTGCGGCTGGGCGCTGCGCTGTCGCTCGAGGCGCTCGACCGCGTGTGCGCCGGTAAGGCTCCGCGCAAGCTCGTTGCCGCTTCGGTGGCGCGCTCGCAGCTCAAGCGCCATCGCGTGGACGCTGCAGCCGAGTGCGCGCACGCGTTGTTTGAGGGCTGCGGATTGGCCAAGCTTGATTCGCCTGCTGACGAGGCCGTTGTGCTGGAGCGCGGGCTGGACTCGCTCGACACCCGCATGCAGGCACACTTCGACCGCGCGCGTGCACTGGCCGAGTATTTGGCCGCCAACGAAATGGTGCGCAACGTGCGCTATCCCGGGCTGAGCTCGCATCCCGATCATGCGGTTGCGACGGGAATCCTCGAGCATGGCTTTGGCCCGGCAGTTGAGTTTGACTTGATGGGCTGCGCCGCGGGCGAATTCTTCAGCATACTGCCGGATGAATTCCGCACATCAACCGCCGGCGGCGCGACGACGCGTCTTTCAGCCCCACGCGGCAAGCAGGGGAGCACCATCCGCCTCTTCGCTGGCACTGATGATCCCCTGGTAGTGGCTGCCACCCTAGACACCGCCCTCCGCAAGTTAGCTACTCTTTGATGCTGGCGATGAGGTCGTTTGCTTTGGTGGCGATGACGTTGTTGATGTCGGCCTGCAGCTCCTCGTAGACCGCTATGGCTCGCTCGCCGGCCGGCGTGAGCGTGGATCCGCGGGCGCCGTCGCGCTCGATGAGTTTGCATCCCAGCTGCCCTTCGGCTTCGTTCACAATGCGCCAAGCCTTGGAATAGGCCATGCCCATGCTTTTGGCGGCGCGGTTGAGCGAGTGCTCGCGGGCAATGCCCTGCAGCAGCAAGACGCAACCATGGCCGAACACGCCCGGCAGATCTTTGTCGCACGCTTGAATGACCAACTTTGCCGTCGTCTTGTACCTCATACGCCCCACGTCTTCCCGCTAAAGTGTTTGCTGGGCAAACGCAAAGCCTGCGTCAAGCCCTCGTGTGCTCTTCTTAAATCATGCATTGTAGCAGTCAAAGTGCGTTAAGATACTTCCCCAGTATTGGGCGCCCAAGGTTGGGCTGGGTCCTACGAGGCCTGCAGCCGACCGGTCGCATGGAAAAAGGAGAAACATGGCTACGTTCTTTCCCGGTGAGTCCCACACGTTTTCGGAGTATCTGCTGGTCCCTGGCTACTCGTCCTCGCAGTGCATCCCCAACAACGTCTCTCTTAAGACGCCGCTAACCCGCTTCAAGCGCGGTGAGAAGCCGGCAATCACCCTGAACATCCCCATGGTTTCCGCCATCATGCAGTCCGTCTCGGGCGTCGACATGGGTGTCGCGCTCGCCACCGAGGGTGGCCTGTCCTTCATTTACGGTTCCCAGAGCGCCGAGTCCGAGGCTGCTATGGTCAAGGCCGTCAAGGATCATAAGGCCGGCTTCGTTCAGTCCGATTCCACGCTGACCCCCGATATGACCATGGAGCAGGTCATTGAGCTCAAGGAGAAGACCGGTCACTCCACCATGCCGGTCACCGACGACGGTACCCCCAAGGGTAAGCTCCTGGGCATCGTCACCAGCCGCGATTATCGTCCCAGCCGCGATGATCACCAGAAGAAGGTCTCCGAGTTCATGACCCCGCGTGAGCAGCTCATCGTGGGCGACAAGAACATCAGCCTCAAGGTTGCCAACGACGTCATCTGGGACAACAAGCTCAACGCCCTGCCCATCGTCGACGACAACGATCACCTCATGGGCATCGTCTTCCGCAAGGACTACGACAGCCATAAGACCAACCCCAACGAGCTGCTCGACGGCGATAAGCGCTACATGGTCGGCGCCGGTATCAACACCCGCGACTATGCCGAGCGCGTGCCGCTGCTCATCGAGGCCGGCGCCGACGTCCTGTGCATCGACTCTTCCGAGGGCTTCAGCGAGTGGCAGAAGCGCACCATCGAGTGGATCCGCGCCAACTACGGCGAGGACGTCAAGGTCGGTGCCGGTAACGTCGTCGACGCCGAGGGCTTCCGCTTTTTGGCCGACTGCGGTGCCGACTTCATCAAGGTCGGTATCGGCGGCGGCTCCATCTGCATTACCCGCGAGACCAAGGGTATCGGCCGTGGTCAGGCCACCGCGCTGATCGATGTCTGCCGCGCTCGCGACGAGTACTACGAGGAGACCGGCGTCTACGTGCCCGTGTGCTCCGACGGCGGTATCGTCTACGACTACCACATGACGCTCGCCCTTGCCATGGGTGCCGACTTTATGATGCTGGGCCGCTACTTCGCCCGCTTTGACGAGAGCCCGACCGAGCGCGTCAACGTTAATGGCCAGTACATGAAGGAGTACTGGGGCGAGGGTTCCGCGCGCGCCCGCAACTGGCAGCGCTACGACCTGGGCGGTGCCGCGAAGCTCAGCTTCGTCGAGGGTGTCGACTCCTACGTCCCGTACGCCGGCTCCCTCAAGGACGGCGTGGGCGGCACGCTTTACAAGGTTAAGTCCACGATGTGCAACTGCGGCGCCCTCTCGATCCCCGAGCTCCAGGAAAAGGCACGCCTGACGCTGGTCAGCTCCACCTCCATCGTCGAAGGCGGCGCCCACGACGTCGTAGTCAAGGACTCCCAACAGAGCGTAACGTATCGATAAGATAAGACCTGCACATAAAGGTTGAGCCTCAACCACGTTATTTAGATAAAGCGAGATGCCTGCAAGTCGCAGGCATCTCGCTTGTTGTATTTGCTATCATCAGTCGAGTTAACGATGTGGCGGGGCGTTCTTATCTTTGCTCGCTGCAAGTTCCGCACGAGCCGAAGAGCACTTAATGTGCTCTTCGTGCGAGCAGGACTGTCCGCAGCAGCGAGTAAAGGTAAGAACGCCCCGCCCCAACCCAGCTAACAAAGGAGCTGATATGTGCGATTGCACAGATCATAAGGACGAAATCCCTGCTTACGACGCGCAGGCCATTGAGTCCAAGTGGATGAAGGCCTGGGAGGACTCCAACCTCTTTGCCGTCGACACCGACGCCAGCAAGCCCAAGAAGTACGTGCTCGAGATGTTCCCGTATCCGTCGGGCGACCTGCACATGGGCCACGCGCGCAACTACACCATCGGCGATGCCATGGCCCGTCAGGCCCGTATGCGCGGCTTTGACGTGCTGCACCCCATCGGCTTTGACGCCTTTGGCCTGCCCGCCGAGAACGCTGCCATCAAGCACAATACGCAGGCTGCCGCCTGGACGTATAAGAACATGGACCAGGCGCTCGCCACGATGAGGCGCATGGGCTTCTCCTACGATCTGGATCGTACCGTTAAGACCTGCAGCCCCGACTACTATCGTTGGGGTCAGTGGATCTTTGAAAAGATGTGGGAAAAGGGTCTGGTCTACCGCAAGAAGAACCCGGTCAACTGGTGCCCCACCTGCAAGACCGTTTTGGCCAACGAGCAGGTAACCGAGGGCAAGTGCTGGCGTTGCGGCACCGAGCCCGAGAAGCGTGACCTCGAGCAGTGGTACTACAAGATCACCGACTACTCCCAGGAGCTGCTCGATGACCTGGAGAAGCTCCCCGGCTGGCCCGAGCGCGTCAAGCAGATGCAGGCCAACTGGATCGGCCGCTCCGAGGGCGCCGAGGTCGACTTTACCCTGTGCGACGCCGATGGCGAGCCCATCGAAGGCGACGAGGGCAAGATCACCGTCTTCACCACGCGCGCCGACACGCTCTTTGGCGTTTCCTTCTTTGTCCTGTCTCCCGAGTACGCGCGCCTGCACGAGCTCGTCGAGGGCACTCAGTACGAGGAGGCCGTCACCAAGATCGTCGAGGACTCCAAGCATATCTCTGCCGTCGAGCGCGCCCAGGGTACCCTCGAGAAGCACGGCGCCTTTACGGGCCGCTACGTGGTGAACCCCGTCAACGGCGAGAAGATCCCCGTGTGGGTTGCCGACTACGTCGTAGCCGACTACGGCACCGGTGCCGTCATGGCCGTTCCCTGCGGCGACCAGCGCGACTTTGAGTTCGCCCGCAAGTACGACCTGCCGATCGTGCCGATCATCCTGGACGATGAGGATCGCGCTGCCGTCGAGGCTAGCGGCGAGACCATCGACACCTTCCATGCCGAGAACGTCGACTGGGATTGCGCCCACGCTGCCGAGGGCACGCTCGTCCAGTCGGGCAAGTACACCGGCATGCGCGGCGGCAAGCACTCTGAGGGCGAGGCTGCCATCGTGGCCGACCTCGAGGCCATGGGCTACGGCCGTCGCAAGGTCGAGTTCCGCCTGCGCGACTGGCTCATCAGCCGTCAGCGTTACTGGGGCAACCCCATCCCGGCCATCCACTGCGAGCACTGCGGCATCGTGCCCGTGCCCGAGGACCAGCTGCCGGTGACGCTGCCCGAGAACCTGGACCTGGGTGCCGGCGAGACCCTCGCCGAGTGCAAGGAGTTCTACGAGACCACCTGCCCGGTCTGTGGTCGCCCGGCCAAGCGCGAGACCGATACCATGGACACCTTCACCTGCTCCAGCTGGTATTACCTGCGCTATACCGACCCGCACAACACCGAGCTGCCCTTCTCCCGTGAGGCCGCCGATCGTTGGATGCCCGTCGATAATTACATCGGCGGCATCGAGCACGCCATTTTGCACCTGCTCTACAGTCGCTTCTTTACCAAGGCGCTGCGCGACCTGGGCCTGCTGAGCGTTGACGAGCCCTTCACCAACCTGCTGTGCCAGGGCATGGTCAAGGACGAGAACGGCGACACCATGTCCAAGTCCAAGGGCAACGTCGTGCCCCCGAGTTCAGTCATTGAGCCCTACGGTGCCGACACCATGCGTCTGGCGATCCTGTTTATCGCCCCGCCCGAGAAGGACTTCGACTGGGATCCCAAGGCCGTCGAGGGCGCTAACCGCTTCATTAAGCGCGCCTGGCGTATCGTGTGGCAGCTCGTCCAGTCCGGCGACGCCAACGTGGCCTTTGACAAGTCCGCGCTCGACGAGACAGCGATGAAGCTCTACCGCGAGCGCCATCGCACCATCGCCAAGTGCACCGAGGACTTCGACCGCGGCCAGTTCAACACCGCGATCTCGGCCGTCATGGAACTCGTCAATGCCGCGAGCGCCTACCTCAACGCTACTGAGGGCGCTTCCCGTGACAAGGCCCTGTGCTACGGCGTGGCCAAGGATGTCGTGAGCGTCCTTGCCCCCATCTGCCCGTTCTGGGCCGATGAGCTGTGGCATGAGGCGCTCGGCTGTGAGGGCAACGCCTACACCGCCGCCTGGCCCGAGTTTGACCTGGCCGAGTCCATCGAGGACACGGTGCAGATCGTCGTACAGGTGCTTGGCAAGGTCCGTGGCCGCATCGACGTCGCCCGCGACGCCTCCAACGAGGAGATGCAGGCTGCCGCCGAGGCCGCCGTTGCCAAGTGGCTTGAGGGCAAGACGGTCGTCAAGGCCATCTGCGTGCCCGGCAAGCTGGTTAACCTGGTGGTCAAGTAAGCGCTGCGCGCATAGCTGACATCAAAAAGCGAGGGGCGATTCCGTGGGGAGTCGCCCCTCTTTTTGGTTAAGGACACTTGCGACAACACTCAATTATCCATTTCTTGTGGAGAACCTGTGCTCACGCTGACCTGCGGGTTTGTGTTGTGGTTGCACGTTTGTGCAGGTATTGGTATAGTTTGCTTGCAAATGAAGTTGTAATTGAAAGAAGTGGGGTTTCGGCCCCGCTTCTTTTTTGTATGGATGGAGGTGCCGCAATGGTCAAGACCAAGACCGAGCAGGCGATCATCGACGCGCTCGAGGCCGTTGCTCCCCAGCACGATGTCGACATTGTCGACGTTGAGCTCGTGGGTGCCACCAAGGCCCCCTGCGTGCGCGTGCGTATCGAGGGTGCCGAGGGCCAGAGCCTGTCGCTCAATGACGTCACGGCCAACACCAAATGGGTCGGCGATGTGATTGAGGAGCTCGACCCCATCTCTTCGAGCTATACGCTCGAGGTGTCGAGCCCGGGTATGGCGCGCCCGCTGCGCCGCCCGCGTGACTTTGCCCGCTTTGTGGGCGAGAACTGCGAGCTCACCTCCACCGCCACCGAGGGCCGTCGCAAGTACGCCGGCAAGATTGCCGCCGCCACCGAGACGAACGTGACCCTCGAGCTCGAGGACGGCGAGTCCGTCACCCTCGATTTCTCTGATGTTAAAAAGTGCAAGTTGAAGCCCACCTACGACTTCAAGCCCGCGAAGGAAGGAAAGTAAGATGGCAGCATCCGACATGATGACCGCCCTGATGGAGCTTTGCCAGGAAAGGCACATCGACCAGCTCTACCTGATCGACCGCCTGGAGCAGTCGCTCGCCAAGAGCTATGCCGAGATCCTGCATCTTGAGTGGGGCGCCAAGGTGACCATCGACCGCACCACCGGCAAGATCTACGTCTACCGCCTGGAGCCGATCGACGATTCCATGGACGAGGAAGGCAACTTCACCGAGTTCGAGGAGATCGACGTCACCCCCAAGAACACGAGCCGCATCGCCGCCCAGCACGCCAAGGCCGAGATCAACGCCATCGTGCGCAACTCCGCCCGCGAGCAGATCTACGAGGAGTTCGCCGGCCGTATCGGTGACCTCATTAGCGGTACCGTGCTGCAGTCCACGCCCGACTTCACGATCGTCAAGATCCGCGAGGGCGTCGAGGCCGAGCTTCCGCACTTCGACCAGCGCCGTTACGAGAACGAGCGCAACGAGCGTCCGATGGGCGAGCGCTATCTGCACAATCAGCACATCAAGGCCGTGATTATCGACGTTCGCGACCCCAACTCCAACCTGCAGCCGGTCCGCGGCGAGCACAGCCGTCCGCCGATCGTCATCTCCCGTACCCACCCCGAGCTCATGCGTCGTCTGTTTGAGCAGGAGGTGCCCGAGATCTATGAGGGCACCGTCCAGATCAAGTCGATCGCCCGCGAGCCCGGCCAGCGCTCCAAGGTCGCCGTCCACTCGCTCGACGATCGCCTGGATCCCGTTGGCGCCTGCGTCGGCCCCAAGGGCAGCCGTGTTCGCGCCGTCGTGGGCGAGCTCCGTGGCGAGCGCGTCGACGTCATCCTGTGGGATGCCGATCCGGCCGTCTATGTCGCCAACGCCCTGTCGCCTGCTAAGGTCACCCGCGTCCTTATCGACGAGGAGAAGGCCTACGCCGGCGTTATCGTGCCCGACGACCAGCTGTCCCTCGCCATCGGCAAGGAGGGCCAGAACGCCCGCCTCGCCGCGCGCCTGACCGGCTGGCATATCGACATCAAGTCTGAGACCCTTGCCGCCGACATCCTCAAGAACGTTCCCGTTCACGAGGAGCCCGCCGCCGACCTGATCGGTGACGAGGAGGACGAGGACGTCCGTCGCTGCGAGTTCGTGTCCGAGGACGGCATCCAGTGCCGCAACCAGGCCCGTCCCGGCTCCCGTTTCTGCGGTGTCCACGACACCGACGCCTTCGATGATGCGGAGGACCTGATCTAGCGCGCGGTCGCGCCGGGCAGGTCCCAGCGCATACCCCACGCTCGTTCAGTCTCTAGGCACCCAAGGTGCCAGAAAGGGTAGGTGAAGTCATATGGCAAAAGTCCGTGTGTCCACCCTGGCCAAAGAGTTCGGCATGACCTCCAAGGAACTGATGGGTCATCTCGCCGAAATGAAGATTCCCGCTAAGTCCGCTTCCTCCGCTCTGGAGGACGCCTACGTCGCTATGGTCCGCAAGCAGCTCGCCTCGGTGATCGAGGCCCGCGCCCAGGAAGTCGAGGCCGCCAAGCAGGCCGAGGAGCAGGCCTCCCTCATCACCACACCGCTGTGGTGCATGGTCGTGTAAGGGTGGGACCGACCG
>OGYO01000087.1_pt1 | contig 37873 bp, 35 predicted proteins | sample 1576561 | NCBI WGS metagenome assembly OGYO01 (sample SAMEA3541507, study PRJEB24748) | human gut metagenome | biome: human gut; feature: human-associated habitat; material: faeces | place: China | collected 2012 | reverse complement strand
GAATTTATCATTACCCACTCTTCTGCTATCTTCGTGATAAGGGTTTTAACTGCTCAGTTATCAATCCTATCATCACAAAGAATAGCACAAATATCAATATACGAAAAGTACATAATGACCGTTTTGATTCTAAAAAAGCTGCTTTAGTTGGCTTAAAACCTGATTTAAAAGTTTCTCTTATGCCATCTGACCTTGCTTTGAACTGTCGCAATCTATGCCGTGAATACTACGATTTGATGGACAGCCGTAATGCTTACGTGAACAAGCTTATTGGCGAACTGCGTATGGTTTTCCCTCAGTATCTTGGCATTTTTTCCAAGGTTACGATTGATACGTCTCTTATCTTGTTGGAAACTTACACATCTCCATCTGCCTTTATTAACGCAGACAAACAAGAGATTATTGATCTCATCAGGTCAACAGCTCGTTTTGGACTTACATACGCTTGTAACAAGTATAATGCCATTATTCAGGCTGCTAATGATGCAGACGAGTTCGGTTACATCCTTGACAGCAACATCAAGAGAATCCGTCTATATATTGGTTTTATCCGTAAATATGATGAAGAAATCAACAGCATTCTGGAATCCATGCATGAGCTTGTTGCCGCTAATGAGGATACCGATTTTGTGAAACAGATTCGCCTAATTGAAACATTCAAAGGGGCTGGTTTCTTGTCCGCTATGTCCCTTATGGGAGAGATTGGTGATTTTTCTGCATTTTCAAAACCAAAACAACTTTTTGCTTACTTTGGTCTTGATCCAGCTGTAAAACAGTCTGGAAAATTTGAAGGTACTAAAATCCAGATGTCGAAAAGAGGCTCTGCCATAGCAAGACGGGTTATTCACACACTGACCTTGCAAAGTATCAGTGCTTCCCGTACCGGTGAATCAAAAAATCCAGTACTCCGTGATTACTATCTCAAAAAGTGTGAATCAAAACCAAAACTAGTTGCAATGGGAGCTGTTTCACACAAGGTATGCAACATGATATTTGCAATCCTTCGAGATAGCAAACCTTTTGAAATCATTACACCGCAGGAACATATAAAAAAATACAACGCTGCTAAATGCGACGTAGCTGCGTAAAATAATACCACCTACTGAATCAATATCTTTTTTGAATGATATTTTCCCCAAGGGGTAAGCACGCCCTTTTTTAAAGAAAAATATTTTTCATTTACCTATTGACATTTATTAGCTGGACTTTGCCTTCTCTCTTGCTTACCCCATTACACAATCTTATAATAACACATTTTAATAGTATTCCCCTGATAACTCATTCCCTGGAATAAAATTCTTCACCGGTTTCCAGACAAATGCCCTGCATGAACCGGAATGTACTGCTATCCATTTAACGACCGTTCTGCATACGCTTCAAAATTTCAGAACATCATTTCGTTCTTCTCCTGTAAACTTCCCTCATGTTTTGTCGCGTTGTCAACAACTTCTTTATTGTAACAAACATGTTACAGTTTGTCTATTCTGCCTTCCATAGGTCTCCCCATACGGAATCACACAAATTGACACAGTATTCTCTGGAAAAATCCGGATCCTGCGAAACGATCTCATTTTCCTCTGCCAGTTCTTCCGGATAATCCTCCAGAAAATATGTTGTCACACCTTCGGGACCGGAAGTCACATGACTGATCATAGGTTTCACCCCATAGTCTGCAATCTCCACCTCTCCATGATCATTTTTCGTAATCGTTACCTCTGCCATGCCGCCCACCATGCGGTTAGCGACTCCCTCTCCGGTGCCGGAAGTCCAGTTCACGAAATTTCCCAGCGAATAATACACTAGCATTTCATGGTCACTCTCTTCCTCTGTCACCCATTCGATGGGTTCGATCACATGAGGATGTGTCCCCAGTACCAAATCCGCACCGTTTTCCGCAAATATCTTGGTCCATTTCTCCTGCGAAGCATCTGACGTCAGCCTGTACTCCGTTCCCCAGTGCGGACATACGATAGTGAAATCCGCCAGTTCCTCTGCCCTCTGAATATCTGCCGCCACCTGTTCCTCATTCAACAGATCCACCGCATAGGGCATGTCCGCCGGCAGAGAAATGCCGTTGGTTCCGTAAGTGTAATTCAGGACTGCAATCCGCATATCTCCCAGCTCAATGATCGCAGGGTCTGCACCGCAGGAAGTGGAAGTATCCGCAGTATCATGAATACCCAGGACAGTGATCTGCGGGTATTCGTCCCTCCAGTACTCCGCACAGTTTACCAAGCCCGCACGTCCCTTGTCCATAGCATGGTTCGTGGCATGACAGATGACATCGAATCCTGCTCCCACCAGTGAATCGCAGAGACTGTAATCCGCATTGAAGCAGGGATACCCGGAGATTCCAAGATCCGCACCGCCTATGATCACCTCCTGGTTCACCAGAGCAAGATCTGCCGCAGCAATCTCCTCTTTAGTGTGGGAAAACAGCGAATCATAGTCGTAACTTCCATCCGGCCGCAGACAGCTTTCCTCCACCGGAGTGTGAAGCAGTACATCCCCTACCATGATGATCTTGTACTCTGGGGTGGCTTCCGGTGGTTGGTCGGTAGATGGCTGGATTGCATCCTGCGTTCCTGTTTCTATTGCTTCTGTTTCTATTGCAATAGTTCCCGTGGCACTAACAATATTTTCATTTGTTACTGTATTGTCCTCAGACACCATCTCAGTCTTCGCACAGCCGAACAATAAAAAAATGTTCCCTATACAAATATAAAACATTATTGCTTTTCTTAAAGTCAAAAATCTTCTATCTGCCATTTTTCTACCTTTTCACTGATTTTTCTGTATTTTTTTCTTCTTACTATGTCCCATTATAACATACCTATGATTTCGGGGTCAAAAGCCCCCGACTTTAATGCCTACGGATTGCTCCGTGCTATGCACTCCCACGTCTCCGCTCCGCTTCGGTCCGTGCTAAACATGTGCCACTGGCATATAGCACCCTACCCTCTATTCGCATATCGTGGGATTATCAGCATATATGATCAGAAACTGTTTGATTATATGGGATTGATTTGCTTCCTTTTTCAGACATCTTTTATGTACTAAATATTTGATTGATGAGATTTTCCACACTCATTGTGTTTAGACTGTATTTTTCTGATTCAAATGTATATATAATGTCTCTACCTTGTATAAACCCATTCTTGGCGTAAATGTCTATTTTTTTCATAGCTTTCTGACAGTAAATCGGATCTGTCATCATTCCCAAATGCTCCCATAAAATCGTTTTTCGATCTTCTAACCGCAGGCATGTAAAATCCGGATATATCATTCCCAATCCCTTTAGGTTTATAGGACATTCATACTTGTATGGGATATTTTTATGGTACAACATATCTGCAATGATCTTTTCTGACTTTGATCTGACTCTTTCTTTCTTTTCTGTGTAGATTTCCGCCTGTCCTTCTGCAAAATCTTTACCTGAATATATTTTTGCTGACCACTGATTCACATATTCCTTATCCGATATTATCCTCGCATCCACCATTTTTTTCCTGGATGGACTCATTCTGTCATAGACACTATATAGTTCTTCTACCTGTACTATTTCTTGTTTTTCACATTTTTTAATAATATTTTGTATATTCTTTAATTGCTTTTCTACCTCTGACAGCAATTTTTCATCATAATTTCGTTGTGCAAGCTTACCTGCCAATTCAAAATCAGATTTTCGCAGATATTTTCCATTTGGATAGGATGTTCTAGTTTCAGCAGAGTCCAAATAATATTGCTCAACTCCTCTGCAGTTAATTATTTTCAGATTGCCTAAAGGTGCATTCTGTATACTCGTTTCCAAATTTTGTTTCAAATCCCTTAGCCAATGTTCTCTTTTTAGCAATTGTTCATATAGAAAGTCCTTTATAGCCTTTTCCTCCCGTTGTACATTTTTTTCATTTATTGCTTTTCATTTAATCTGTATTTTTCTCTTTCTCGCATGTATTCTCTTGCCTCTGGCACATACCTATTTCATCTTTTTTCTGTTTCCGCATGTATTTCTTTGCTTCTGGCACATACCTATTTCATCTTTTTCCTTATTTCGCATGTTTTTTCTTACTTCTGGCACATACCTATTTCATCTTTTTTCTTTTTTCGCATGTATTTCTTTGCTTCTGGCACATACCTAATCCATAATTCTCCCCTCCCTCGCATGTATTTTACACGTTGCTCCTCATATATTTCCTATGCATGTATAATTTTCACAAACTAACCTCTAAAAAAATAATGTTATTAAAGTAATAATTGAAATAAATATCTTGAAATATCCGACACAGAACTGTGTCATTAAATGGTTAAAAGAAAAAATGATCTTTGAATTAATTTTTTGAATTATTATTCTGCGTTACTATTCTGCGTTATTGTGTAAAAAAATGGGGAAGTACAAGTACTTCCCCAGAATAAAAGCTATATACTATCTATCAAAAATTACTCAATGATAGTAGCTACACAACTGTTAATATCACAATTTGTATTGTTCGGAATATTTTTAGTGATGTTGTATTTCATAAGATGTTACATTTTGTGATTATTATATCTATTTCGAAAGTTTTTCAAGTCCAAAATAAGCCCATGGATTTTTTACCTCCAATTCAAATGAAAGGACTGATAACAATGAAATTAATACACACAGAATATAACCCGATGCATAACAGCATCGACATTAACCACTATAACGGCTACATCCTCCGGATTGATTGCAATCAGGCTGAATCCGGGATACGAACTACTCCTAATTCCCAGAGGTGTCTGAACGCTCTGGCAATTGATAATCCGTTAGAATATGCCCGGCTTGCGCTGGATGGCGAGATGCAGGCATGGGTGGATGCAGAGGATAGTTTGGAGCCTTTTTAAATTTATCGACTCAATTTATCTCTCTACATATAATTACAACAGATGGCTCATGCGAGCCATCCGCTACTTTTTCATTCATTACCTCTTTCTTACTTGCCACCTTTATAATCCATATAAGCACGATTATCTTTATCTGTATACACGTTACTTATATTATCGTTTTTATCCTTATCATATGAAAGATGTCGGTTTTCTGTTGTGCTATAAACTGAAACATGCATTGTTCCATCTGCTTTCGTTTTTTCACTAATTCCACCGCCACTTGATAAAATAGATTTCGTAGCAACATCAAGATTAATTGTACCTGGATTGTAGTTCTTTGCCATGCTATCCGCTCCTTTTTATAAATTTTAAAATGATATTACTATACTGGCATAAATAAATTTTACACCAAATATACTCACACAATTGGATGCTTTCTATAATCAATCGTATCTATTCCATATACTTCAGTACCGATACACTCAAACAAATCCGGATCAAACAAAGCTAAATTATACCCTCCGCTATGCATTACGCTTTTATATTCTATACCAGCATATTCCGCTTTACCATCACGAATAATACTTTTGACAAAATCAGTAATATATTGAGTCGGGACATAATCTAAGGCACTATCACTCCTTCTCATGATTTTGCCCATCTCGTCATTTATCTTGTTTAAATGTTCTTTATTAATCGCATATTCCAAACAATCCAATCCTTCTATAAATGGACTAATTTGATTGATTTTCTTTAAATCAACAACAATAATATCTTCTTTCAATCTAAATTTTCCAACCGTTACATAATCATATGCACCAGCTCTAGCTTCATATATTGTAGTCTCAGCAGTATCACCCAAATATAAACACCTAATGCCTCTTGCATTTGCTCTACCATCTGTTGTCTTATCAATTGGCGGTGCCCCCATTTCTTCAATAGGAATTCCTTCTTCTGTTGAAATTCTACATCTATAGAATACTTCTCCTGCTTTATACGGCTTGCGAATATATGAGCAAAAACGTTCCAATAAATCTAAATCTACATAATGAGTATGGAAACGATTCTTCGTTTTTAACGCTTCCACAAAATCATCCCATGAATTTGTGGTCAACAAGGAATGTTTTGATAAATACTCATGGTCATATAATTCTTGAATCCCAACCGGCTGGTCAAACAACTCAGCATTGTATTCATACTTTTCCTTACATATTGCAGTAATTATGTTATATACATCTGCTTTGCTTTTTTTATTAAATATATTCCAGTTGTGAATTAACTCACTCTTCAGCAAGCTAGTATCTGATTTCGGATATGACTCGGGCAACAATGAAATCGGTGTATATATGCTTAATAATTCATCAAATATCATACTCAAATCTTCATATTTATCCGTATCATATATATGTACATTTTTGCTTTTACATAGTGGGCAATCCCCAATCTCTGCTTTATTTCGAATAACAGAGATAACTTCTGTATCGCAAAAACATCTTTCGCAAATTATCATAAGCTACTCCTTATCCAAATATTTTCCTATCAGCTCTAAGTGATGCATAATAGATAGCTTCTTCACGGTTCCCAGTCCCGGATATGCTTCTCGGCGATACAAATCCTCAAACTCTTTCATTGCCACCGTATCAAGTTTCTTTTCTGCATTCCATTCTACCAATTTCGACAAGGCTTCTTGAAATTTTCCCGCAGGGTCACTTATGTCATCATTCGAGTCAGACACAAAATGCTTTACACGCAAACTTTCATCTGTATCAAAATAAACAATATGTATTGCAACTGCATATGGTGCAAAGCCGGTTTCATTATATTCCTCACCAACTACAGAATAATCCGCAAATCCCACATATCCATCTTCTGAATAATACAAATGATCTTCTGAAAATGGCTCATCGTCAATTTCTATATAATCATTGTTTCTTTCCTGTTTATTAAACTTATCCGCTAATAGCACTCTATTTTTTCTTACTTTCCTTCTAAAGCCACTTTCATCAGGGATTAAATTAAATTTAACATCTGTCTCTGAAAAGTATGATTCATAAATAGGAACTGCATCTTTATCAACACAAATGGTTCCCATATTATCTGCATGTCTTTCAATAAACTTCTCCGGTTTTGAATTCGCCCTTAGTAAATTCATATAGAGAATGTTGCTATTTTCTTTTAAGCATGCAGACAAACTTTCCTTTAACTTCTGATTTTTCTCTTCTTTGACATCACTACTAAAACTACCCACATTAGGATTAGTAATGATGGCAAGTTGTTTACTATTTTCCCCATATGCTTCTATTGTCTTAACCAGTGTGGAAGATAATTTTACAGGTTCAATAATTGGTGTGATTCTATTACTCAAAACACCTTTCTCCACCAATTCACGCAATGCAATCAATTCAAATTGTCGTCCTCTTAAATAAGGGAAATACATGTCTACGCACCTCCATATTGACGTTCTAAAAACACTTCAAGTTTCTGATAATCATCATATGTCAATTCCATGAAATACGCCAAAAACTTTAATTCGTATGGAATCTTAACAAACTCTTCTTTCTCTAGTTGCATTCTCTTTTTTAATATTCTCAAAACACATAAATATGACTGTTCTATTGGTATCTGTAAAAACATTTTTTTACAAGCAGCATAATATTTGAACTGTGTAACTTCCGGTAAATATCCATACCACTGAGCAATTATATCTTCATATTCACTTTTTCTTAGCAACTTGAAAATAATATCCTTGTCTAAATCGCTTATGTGCCTTTGCGGTTTCCGAACCGTACCCAACTTCCCATTTTTTCTTAGCACATAAATACCAACAGGTTTATCTATACCATCCAGCACCCTTTGTAACTGTTGCAGATTTTTCTCATAAGTTACTACAGCCACATGATCAAATGCCTTATAATAGTCATCTATCTGAGAACTTAGTCTCTCCAAGTTATCAAGTTCTGTTTTGATCTCATATACAACAGCTTTACCATTTATCAAAACAAAATCTGCTTTAGATTTTGCTATCGCAACTTCTGTCAACGCAGTTGTCGTATTAACACTATGCACACCTAGAAGCAACTTATTAAGTAAAGTATTTTTATAAAAATACTCATTACGGTAATTATTCTTCAATTCACAATAAATTTCACTTATTAATTCTCGGTTATTCTTTTGGTCAGCATTACTTGTATATCGTCTAACTACTAATGAATATACATTATCAATTTTCCCATCTATAAAGTGGCGAAGCATATTGCGGGTAAATATTCTATTTAAATTACTCATTTTATTCGTTTCCATCAGCTTCGCCTCCTTCCTGTACCTGATTATTAAATGATATTTTACCATACTTCTTTATGAATTCACAGATATTCTTTTAATGTTTCTGCCAGACGAATGTTTCTGCCAGAAAGTTTCCAGCATTCACATTCCATAATATTAAAATTATTACTGCCTATCAGAAAAATAGAATCATCCCTGCCATAAATCCAAACATAATTTCAAATATAATTAACTCGACAACATATTTTATTTTTTCTACCCTGTTTCCTTTAGTACCATAATTACTAGGTGCCATAAATATAGCCCATAGCATTATACCCAGCAGAAACAATAAAACAAATATTTTATTAATAATCTCCTGTATCCCATAATTTAAATTAGCATACCATACTTTGACACACTCAATTAATTCATCCACTAGAATCGTTAAATTATTTCCTAGCCATATCGTTACAAACATAATTACTACTGTCACAAATATGTAGAAAAAAAATTTAATTATCCTCTTTTTCTCACCATTTTTCCACTTGAAGATTATAAGTTTTATACTTTTTTTTAATCCGTCTAAAAATTGTATCCTGAATTTCTTACATCCATCTTTCGCTCTGCTATATTCCCTGAGGATTTCATCCCTACGCTCATAAACTCTTTCTGAATGTGGTTCCACCAATTTTGCAGGTATATTCTTCATCCATTCATATATTGTAGGAATTGTAAATACAGCACTAAAGAATAAAATAAGCATATCCTCTAATCCAATCTGTGTCATATCTTTCCAATAATGATTTATTCTTATGCAAACAACAACCAACCAGACAAATGATATGAATACACTCAAAATTGCTTTTCTTCTTTGTCTTATCTTCTTTTCACATTTTCCATATACAAACAATGCATACGCAACAAATAAGCCTATTACGAGGGCCATCATTAAAGTATCAGCCGATAATATCTCTAACGCTTCCATCAGCGATGTCATTCCCCATAACACTCCAATAAACAGCAACAGAAAATGTATTACTTCAGCTAGCAATATAAACTTGTACCTTTTTACTTGCGGTTTGTTATTTTTATATTCATCGATGTATAATGCCCCTAACAAGAAATAATCTTCTATTTTCTTCTCTTCTTTTCTGTTTGATATAACAAAATAAACCAAAGGTCCAACAACAAAGAATGACACTAATCTCATCACAATACCAATATCAACACTTTCACTCCCATTAATTACCACAATAAGAAAAGATAAGAATAATACAGGTAACACTGATATTACTACACAATACATACATTCTAGAATTATGTGCACAATTTTATTTTTAGACTTCCAAACAGATAATACTGCCGACATATATATAACAATTTTCAATGTCCAATTTAATATACTATTATCCATTATTCTCACCCACTTTGCTTGTACATTAATGAGAGCTACTTACCTTTTTCTATGTAATCCTCCCATGTTTCTCCTATTACGTTTTAATTCTCTATCCCCCATACGGATAATAATGCTCTGCCTTCGACTGAAACTCCCTTAAATCGTAAATCTTCATATCCGCATCAAACCCAGCAATGGTGACTCCATCAAAACCATCCACATTTCCCTCGTAGTCACACTTAAAATACCATTCCACAACGGCTGTATTCACGGAAACAATCACACGCTTTATATCCCACTGCAAAACAGTACCTTTTCGGTTCCAATCCCCAAACCATCTGATTATCTGTCCGATGCCTTTATACACTGGACCATAACACTCACTGTAAATAATATCCTCGCTAAAAATCTCCTTTACAGCATTAATATCTTTATCCAGCCAGCATTGAAAATATTTTCTTATAACATCTTCCATTCTGAACTTACCCCTTCATTCGCTTGATCGTTTCATCCACAGAAATACACTCCGCATATCTGCTCTTCCACATAAACTCGTTATAATACTTATAACTCTGCTCCCCTGTCATAAAAGCATTATCAAATGTAGAATTTGCATTCTCCGGTACAATCATTTTAAAACTATGCTCAAAACCACACTTAATTGTTGCATCAATACAGTAATCGGTCTGCAATCCAACAACAGCTACTGTGTGGACATTCTTTTCCGCCAAATACTCCAACAGCCCCGTCCCCTTAAAAGAACTATTTACCGTTTTATCGAAAATCTTCTCACTCGGCTGTGGACCAAAACCTTCATATATCTCAAAACCCGGTGTTCCCTTTGTCAATTCCGCACCAGCTCCATCATCGTGTCTTACATAAATAACCTCAACATTATTCTCTCTGGCTGCAGCAATTAACGATTTAACAGCACATTCGAACGCATTGAAATTATATAAATCAGGTGTCGTTATTAATTTCTGTGTATCGACTACTAAAAGTACCATTTACGCTCTCCTCATCATAAATATTTCTCTATCACGCTCTGCTCCACAACCCTTTTTCCAAGCAGCGTCATAGCTTGCTTCGGGCAATTATTAATGCACCTATAACACATAGTACACCGGTTATTCTGTACCACTTTCTTATCGACAATCTTGATATTATTCATAGGACATAACTTTTCACACTTGCCACAACCTATGCACTTATCTTCATCTACACGCAATTTATCAGAATAATTCTTTGTCTTATGTCCAAAATACAGTCTTTGTCCAAAGATACCCGCCATGCGATATAATACACCAATTCCCTCCTGGGTTGGTTTCCCTGATTTCAAAAGCTGAACCGACTTGTTAATCTTCTGCTCCGCTTTCTTCACAAGCTCCTTATTCTTTTCCAACGGACGCTTCAACACTTTTTCATCACCTATGCTATCCGGCATTTTTAGATGCAAACCACCTAGTATTTCTGCTCCGTATTTCTGCAAAAGTCGCCCAAGAATGCCTGCACCATCACCACTAAACAATCCCATCGTGGCAATAACAAAAACCTTATTACTCTCCCACAGTTCTTTATTTTCAATTATAAAATCACGCAGTATTTTCGGCACAGTACTATATTGCACCGGACAGGCAAATACAAGCATTTCTTCGTTTTTCACAACCCGGGTAATATTATCGTCTTCTAATGAAAATTCTTTAGTCGCTTCATCATATTCCTTGCAAAACAATTCTGCTGAATATCTGGAATTGCCGGTGCCACTAAAATATATTCCAACCATTTATATCACAAACTTTCCATTTTATATCGTAGTTTTCTTCTATATTTCATACTTTTTAATTATATCATCTACAAAACACAACTACAACTAACAAAAACAGCCTCGCCACACTGTAACGAAGCTGTTCTCTTCATCTTTTACTCAACCATCTGCAAATAAATCCACATTGCGGGTTGATTTTCTTTTATCCAATCCATATCATGTTGTTCCAATACCTGCACTGCACCCTTTGCCCATTCATCAAAGTACTTTTGTCCGGTTTCTGCATATAATCGAAGCTTTGCTTCCGGTGCCAAATCATCTAAAAGTATCCTCATCAATTGACCACGCAATCCGTTCTGCTCTCCTTCCATAAATTTATTAAAGATATAGTTTAAACTGTATTGTCCATAATACGTAAGCTCTCTATATTCCAGAGAATGTGCATCAATATAATCTGCCGGATTCGATGAGGTTGCCGGAGATGATTCAATTGTATCAAATAATTCGTCTATAACGGCTTCTGTATCTATCTGATAATACTGAACCGCTCTACTATAACACTCTTGTATTTGAGCCACCACATATTTCTGCGTATCCAGAGCATCTTCTTCAATTTCATCCGGAAATTTGTCCCTAATATCCGATACATAATAACTTCCATCTCCGGGAACCCAAAAATCAGTCACCGTATATGTGTTATCTGCCACTTCAAAAGTAATGGCCACCGGCATATGGCTTCCACCGACTTGATTTAACTTACCTTCCGAATAAGAAAATGACTGTTCCAATGCCATTCCGTATACCGTTATCAACTCTTTCGACACATTCCCACCAGCAATAGACACTCCGCATAATTCCTCCCTATGCAACTCTACAAAGCTGGCACAATGATAGGCACCAACCGGATAATCGAATGCAGTATGTTCAACAATAGCGTTTAATATGGCTGTATCTAAGGAATCCGTCTTGTCCACTATATTTTCAACTTCCGGCGTTTCCGACCTATCAATTTCCACTGCGCCCTCACTTGTCTGAAAATCTATCTTCATTACATAGAATCCGGATTTTCCACGAACATAAATGGAATAGATTGCTTCATCACGTTCATCGCCTCGAACAGAAACCTCCAACTCAAACTTTCCCTGTGGATTACATTCCAGCTCATAAGTTTCTCTTTCTACAATTACTTCTTCCGATGTGTATTTATGATACTCCTCATTAACAACCAAAATATCCGTATCTGTACCACCATCCACTGTAAATATCAGCTTACCGGAATTATTTATAGGATTGGAATATAAATCATCATACTCCCCTTCATAGCTACTTGAATAATAGGCAGGCTCAATATAAGCATTGTAATCTGCACTAACGGCATTGCAACTTAAAATATCTGTACGTTCCAATCTAAACAGGAAACGGATGTGTGAGCCTTCCTCCAATATATTCGTACTATTATCTATATCATATCCGTAAGTCAGATATACACTGCCATCTTGGTTCTGCAGAAAATAGTAAAAACTATTATCCGCATTTATCCGCCATGCCTTATTTATTTCACTTCTGAATTTGGACCAGGTATCATTTGAAATAGTGAACCCTGTCATATTAAAATGGTTATCAAAATTTTCAGCTGTAATCTCTACCTCTTCAAAATCCCCCAACTGTTGCACCCACTCCGTTGTACTCTTATCATCCAATACATCTCCGGATACAAACATAGCATAATCTGAAGTAAACTGATATCTGGGCGCTGTTTCCGGTGTGATTGCGGAGGAATAACGGGCATCTATGAAGAAAATCTTTTCCACCCTGTAGCTATGACCAAAAGGTTCCGATGCATGCAAAGGTTCTTCCTTGGGATTGGATACACATATCACAATTCCTAAAATGCATATCACAATTGCCCCTATGGTAACCCAAAAAGTAGGTTTCTTCCACGCTGCCAAGTTTTTGATGCGTCCTTTGGTATCCACCTCACCAAATGCAAGTGGCATTCCAAACATAATAGCATTATTTGTTGCTAAATTCAGTAAAGAAGCAGAATAATCTGCTCGTACATCTTCCCCAAGTTTTTTGACAACCGCCTCATCACAACTCATTTCCATGTCCTTGCTAAATAATAGAAAGGCCAGCCAAACAAGTGGATTAAACCAATGGATGCAAAGGGCTACATAGGCAAGTAACTTAAAAATATGGTCCCCTCTGCGAATATGATATTGCTCATGTTTTAGAATATACTCCTGTTCCTGTTCGCTTAATGAAGATAACAAATAAATATGCGGTCTGAATATGCCAAGAACAAAAGGAGTGGTAATGTAATCCGCAACATAAATATTATCCTTTACCCGTACAGCTCCAACCAGACTCTTTCGTAACTTAACATAAGAAATCATGCTAACGCCTATCATAGCCACGATTCCAGCCAGCCATATATAGGTTGCAATGCTGACAGGTGCCTCCAAAGGGTCTGCCACAAGTTGTTCCTCTCCTTGCGGCAACACATTATTTATCATATTATCCAATACTGGAACGGGTAATGTCACTTCAGGCTTCCCTGTATGAACAATATTAGTCGGAATATATGTAATCTGACTCACACTATCAGTTGTTTCCACAATTGGGGTATCAAATAACCTCAATAACGACAATGGTGTATTTATGGTGATAGGACAAAGCAAACGAAACAATACTACCGACCATAACATATAGGAATATACCTTGGGCGCCCGTTTCAACAACACTCTGAGTATAATCACCGTAACAATGATAACGCTTGCTGTAAGACTCATATTCAAAATCTTCGGTAATAATTCATACCAATCCATCCACTCACCTCCTCATACTATCTATCACCTTTTTCAATTCTTCCACTTCCTTATCCGATAACTTTTTTCTGGAACCGAATGCAGTCAAAAAAGCCGGTAACGAACCTTCAAAAGTATCATTCACAAACTTTTCACTTTGGAGAGCATAAAACTCTTCTCTACTGATTAAGGAAGTAATAATTCGGTCCTTGTTTTGAAAAATTCCTCTTTCACATAACCTTTTTAAAATGGTTAAAGTAGTCGTCCGCTTCCAATTCAATTCAGCTTCCGCGAGTTTCTCCAATTCTACTGGTCGCAATGGTTCATTATTCCATATGATATCTGCAAACTTGGACTCTACTGCTCCTAATCTTATTTCACTCATATGATCCCCCTTTTGTCTACTGTGTGTAGTCGTTTGTGTATAGTCTACTATCAGTAGTCATTTTTGTCAACCAATTTTTACTTGAAGATACAACCACTTTATATGTAACATTCTATATGCGTGTTTCCTCGATGAATGCGGCATTCGCCGCATTCTCATAAGCATAAAAAAGCCCAGAAGCAAGCAAGCTTGCTCTGGACTTTTTTACACTTATTTAATGCTTCTCATTGCTAACGCACAATTACTCAATGATGGTAGCAACTCTACCAGAACCAACGGTTCTACCACCCTCACGGATAGCGAAGGTAAGACCCTGCTCCATAGCGATAGGATGGATCAGTTCGATGGTCATCTCTACGTTATCACCAGGCATGCACATCTCAACACCAGCGGGCAATTCGCAAACGCCGGTAACGTCGGTGGTTCTGAAGTAGAACTGAGGACGATAGTTGTTGAAGAAAGGAGTATGACGTCCACCTTCATCCTTGGTCAGAACGTAAACCTGAGCGGTAAACTTTCTGTGGCAGGTAACAGTACCGGGCTTAGCCAGAACCTGTCCTCTTTCGATTTCAGTTCTCTGGATACCACGAAGCAGAGCACCGATGTTATCACCAGCCTGTGCCTCATCCAGCATCTTACGGAACATTTCGATACCGGTTACAACAGTCTTCTTGGTCTCTTCCTTGATACCAACAATTTCAACTTCATCATTCAGATGCAGAACACCACGCTCTACACGACCGGTAGCAACGGTACCACGACCGGTAATGGTGAATACGTCCTCGACGGGCATCAGGAAAGGCTTATCAGTATCACGCTGAGGATCAGGGATATAAGAATCTACAGTATCCATCAGTTCCATGATCTTGTCGCCCCACTCGCTGCTGGGATCTTCCAGAGCCTTCAGAGCGGAACCCTTGATGATAGGGCAGTCATTGAAGTCGTACTCTTCCAGCTGCTCGGTTACTTCCATCTCAACCAGCTCGATCAGCTCGGGATCGTCAACCATATCACACTTGTTCAGGAATACGATGATGTAAGGAACGCCTACCTGACGGGACAGAAGGATGTGCTCCTTGGTCTGAGCCATAACACCATCAGTAGCAGCTACAACGAGGATAGCACCATCCATCTGTGCAGCACCGGTGATCATGTTCTTAACGTAGTCAGCATGGCCCGGGCAGTCAACGTGTGCATAGTGTCTCTTCTCGGTCTGGTACTCGATGTGAGCGGTAGAAATGGTGATACCACGCTCTCTCTCTTCGGGAGCCTTATCGATGTTATCGAAGTCAACCTTCTCGTTACCGGGTACTCTCTCGGAAAGAACCTTGGAGATTGCAGCGGTCAGAGTGGTTTTACCATGGTCAACGTGACCGATGGTACCAATGTTACAATGGGGCTTTGTTCTGTCAAATTTAGCTTTAGCCATTATTTAAGTCCTCCTTAAAATAATTAAACTGTTTATATTTTTCTACTCGCCGAAGTGGCGAACGCGCACTCGGCGCTTTTTAACTCGGCTACCTCTGATTATATTAAATAATCAGAGGTTTTTCAAGTTATTTTTATTGTTTTAATGCTTATTTCGCCTTTGCAGCAAGAACCTTTTCCTGAACGTTCTTAGGAACGGGCTCATACTTTTCGAAGAACATGGAGTAGTTACCACGACCCTGGGTCTTGGAACGCAGGTCTGTGGAGTAACCGAACATCTCAGCAAGGGGAACGAAAGCCTTAACCATCTTACCACCGCCGATGTCTTCCATACCTTCTACACGACCACGACGGGAGTTCAGGTCACCGATTACATCGCCCATGTATTCCTCGGGCATGGTAACCTCAACCTTCATGATCGGCTCAAGCAGTACAGGAGCTGCCTTCTGCATTGCTTCCTTGAATGCCATGGAACCTGCAATGTGGAATGCCATCTCGGAGGAATCGACCTCATGATAGGATCCATCATATACGTTCGCATGAACACCCAGTACAGGGAATCCACCCAAGATACCAGCCTGAGCTGCTTCCTGAATACCTTCACCTACTGCGGGGATGTATTCCTTAGGAATGGAACCACCAACTACAGTAGATTCGAATAACAGGGTAGGAGGATCGTTGATCAGAATGTTTGCCTTAGGATCAAATTCAAACTTCTCACAGTTAGCCTCCAGGGGCTCAAACTTAACTTTACAATGTCCATACTGTCCACGACCACCGGACTGCTTAGCATACTTGGAATCCACTTCGACAGCCTTGGTAAACGCTTCCTTATAAGCAACCTGAGGAGCACCTACGTTAGCTTCTACATGGAACTCACGAAGCAGACGGTCAACGATGATCTCCAGATGCAACTCACCCATACCGGCGATGATGGTCTGACCGGTTTCCTGATTGGTATGAGCACGGAAAGTAGGATCTTCTTCTGCCAGTTTTGCAAGAGCTTCACCCATCTTGCCCTGACCGGCTTTGGTCTTAGGCTCGATAGCCAGCTCGATAACGGGCTCAGGGAACTCCATGGACTCCAGGATTACAGGATGCTGCTCATCACAGATGGTATCACCGGTAGTGGTGAACTTGAAACCAACTGCTGCTGCGATGTCACCGGAGTAAACCTTTTCCAGCTCTGCACGCTTGTTCGCATGCATCTGCAGGATACGTCCTACACGTTCCTTCTTGTCCTTAGTAGCATTGAGTACATAAGAACCGGAATTCAAAGTACCGGAATATACACGGAAGTAAGCAAGCTTACCTACGAACGGGTCAGTCATGATCTTGAATGCAAGTGCAGCGAAAGGCTCTTCATCGGAAGACTTTCTCTCTACTTCATTACCGTCAAGGTCAACACCCTTAATAGCCGGTACATCCAGAGGAGAAGGCATATACTCGATAATAGCATCCAGAAGCTTCTGAACACCCTTATTTCTGTAAGCAGTACCGCAGCATACGGGAACGGCTCTGCACTCACAGGTAGCTTTTCTCAAAGCAGCCTTCATCTCTTCAACGGAAGGAATTTCACCTTCCAGATACATCATTGTCAGATCATCATCCAGCTCACAAACCTTTTCAATGAGCTCGTCATGATATAAAGCAGCCTCATCAGCCATATCTCCAAGATCATCGGTAACAGTGATGTCATCACCCTTATCATCGTTGTAGATGTAAGCCTTCATCTCGAACAGATCGATGATTCCCTTGAATTCATCTTCCTTACCGATAGGCAACTGAAGGCAGATAGCATTCTTACCAAGTCTGGTACGGATCTGATCTACTGCTGCGTAGAAGTTAGCACCCAGGATATCCATCTTGTTGATGAATGCCATACGAGGTACATTGTAGGTGTCAGCCTGACGCCATACGTTCTCAGACTGAGGCTCTACACCACCCTTTGCACAGAAGACGCCGACAGCGCCATCCAGTACACGAAGGGAACGCTCAACCTCAACGGTGAAGTCTACGTGACCCGGGGTATCAATGATGTTGATACGATGCTCCAAAGCACCGGGCATGGGTTTGGTCTCTTTTTCAAGAGTCCAGTGACAGGTAGTAGCTGCAGATGTAATGGTGATACCTCTCTCCTGCTCCTGAGCCATCCAGTCCATGGTAGCAGTACCTTCGTGAGTATCACCGATCTTATAGTTAACACCTGTGTAATACAGGATACGCTCGGTAGTAGTGGTCTTACCGGCATCGATATGAGCCATAATTCCGATATTTCTAGTTCTCTCTAACGGATATTCTCTTCCAGCCAAGTTTTTTCCCTCCTACTAGAATCTGTAATGAGCAAAAGCCTTGTTTGCCTCTGCCATCTTGTGCATGTCTTCTTTTCTCTTAACTGCAGATCCGGTATTGTTGGCTGCGTCAAGAATTTCGTTAGCAAGTCTGTCTTCCATGGTCTTCTCACTTCTCTTACGAGAGAACATGGTCAACCAACGAAGGCCCAGAGCCTGACGTCTCTCAGGTCTGACTTCGATAGGTACCTGATAGGTAGCACCACCGATACGTCTTGCTTTTACTTCCAGAACAGGCATGATGTTGTTCATAGCCTCTTCGAATACTTCCAGAGCAGGCTTGCCGCTCTTCTCTTCAACCTTAGCAAATGCTCCGTATACGATCTTCTGGGCTACACCCTTCTTGCCATCCAGCATGATGTTGTTGACAAGCTTGGTAACCACTTTGTTGTTGTATAAAGGATCTGCTAATACATCTCTTTTCTGAATATGTCCTTTACGTGGCACGGTTCTTCCCTCCTTAACAAATTGTTCTCGTGAGATACGTTATCTCGGTTTTCTGCGAAAACCTCGATGTCGGCTGTTCGCCGACCAATCCCTCCATAAAAAGTTCGCTCGTAAGCAAGCTTACGCTCTCTTTTCATGTCGGTCTTGCCTTCTCACTAGTTGCGTTAAATCATCGGTACTCACATGTGTTTCCCCAAGTGTTCGCGCTGTTATATCTGTATCACAGAATTCCAACACTTTTCTTAGTTTCGTTTTTGTGGTACAAAGATGTCTCTCTGACATCTCCAAAAATCCTTGCGGATTTTCATCGGACTTATCATCCGACGTTCAAAACGCCCCGGATACTACTTATTTCTTAGCATCCTTAGGTCTCTTAGCGCCGTACTTGGAACGAGCCTGTTTTCTGTTAGCGACACCGGCAGTATCAAGGGTACCACGGATGATGTGGTATCTGGTACCGGGCAGGTCCTTAACACGACCACCACGGATCAAAACAACGCTGTGCTCCTGCAGATTGTGACCTTCACCGGGAATGTAGCTGGTAACTTCAATTCCGTTGGAAAGACGTACTCTGGCGATCTTTCTAAGAGCAGAGTTAGGCTTTTTAGGAGTTGCTGTCTTAACAGCGGTACATACACCACGCTTCTGGGGAGCAGAAACGTCTGTTGCTTTCTTGTGAAGAGAGTTGTAACCCTTCTGGAGAGCAGGTGCAGTAGACTTCTTAACAGAAGTCTGACGTCCTTTTCTTACTAACTGGTTAAATGTTGGCATTCTGTTTCACCTCTTTCTTAATAGTATAATAGACGCACCTTTTCTGGCACGCTTTAACAGTATACTTGTTCCGACTTCCGTTGTCAACAGGTTTTTCGTGAAATTTACAGGGTTTTTCATGACTTTTTCATATATTATAAGTCGAGTAGGCTGGCTCCTACTCGATTTGTATACTTTGTACACCATCTCGCTTAAAAGCTCGATGATGTACATTCGCCAAAATGGGAGCCGTACCGTTTCCGATACCGCTCCCTGAAGTATTTCCCGTTATTTTCCTGCTTACACAAAATCTGTTTACAGGATTTCTTTCAGATATCTCTCTAACGCATCCTGCCAGGAAGGAAGCCTTACGAATCCGTTCTCTGTCAGCTTGGCTTTGCTCATGCGGCTGTTCTCCGGTCGCTTGGCTTTCGTCGGATACTCGGAAGCCGGTACAGGAGCCACATCCACTTTCATGCCAGCCTGGCGGAATATCTCGCAGGCAAATTCATACCAGTTACAGATACCTTCGTTGGTAGCATGATAGATACCGTATTTATCCGTCAGGACCATATCCACCAGAAGTCTTGCCAGATCATAAGTATAGGTAGGAGATCCGAACTGGTCATTCACCACTGTGAGATGATCATGGGTCTTGCCCAGATTCAGCATGGTCTTGATGAAGTTCTTGCCGTTGACTCCGAATACCCAGGAGATTCTTACGATAAAATATTTCTCCAGTGTATTCTGTACTGCCAGTTCTCCTTCGTATTTGGTCTGTCCGTATACATTCAGCGGATGACGCTCGTCCTCTGGCTCCCAGGGTCTGGTGCCCTCGCCGTCAAACACATAATCGGTACTGATATAGACCATCTTGCAGTCCAGCTTCTTGCAGACATTCGCAATGTTCTGTGTGCCGTCCGCATTGACCTTACGGCAGATTTCCACGTTATCCTCCGCTGCATCCACTGCGGTATAGGCTGCACAGTGTACCACAGCGTCCGGTGCCGCCTCTCCAATCACCTTTTCCACGCTGGCCGCATCTGTGATATCCATCTCCTGAATATCCACGCCGACAGCCTCAATTCCGCGCTTTGTCAACTCATTTACCACATCATATCCCAACTGGCCTTTTACGCCTGTTACCAAGACTTTCATAGATTGCCTTCCTTTTCTTTCCTATGCTTGTGGCGCGGGTCTCTGAACCGGCCACATACATGATTATAACATTCCCGGCAGACATCAGCAACGAAATACTTCACTTTTATAAATCTGGTGTAAAAGATCCGGGGATGATCCCCGGATCTTTCTGATTAAATTTAAACAGTCATATAGCTTTGCGCTGCCCGCCGGATATCCTCGACAATTCCTTCTGCCTTTTTATCCTCCAGTTCGGTTACCTGCTTTCTAAGTTTCCACCAGTTCCAGCCGGGATGTGCATTTTCCTGCAATTCTATGATTCTTTTCTGGTATTTTCTGCATAATATAAAATAAATCACCAAGAGTAATAAAACACCAATGCCCAGCATTCCGGCTACTGTGTCACCGTAATATCCACTCTTTGCTGCCTGTGCAAGCGGTGTCGCTTCATCTTCAATTTGTACGATTCGATAACCTGTCAAAATCACAGGTATGGAATATAACATGCCGCTCATCTCGACCGCCTCCGTTATTTCTTAGTCTCTATCTATAAAGACTACTTATCCATGAAAAACGGCTCACATTTTTCGATATTTTTTTCAGGAATTCCTACCGGTCTGCTTCCGGAAATTTTTATCGCATAAATTTACTTTTTATGGGAAATCCGATATAATGGTGATATAGATTTTCACACGGCTATTTGTGCTGCAGGCGTCACAAAGCAGCCCTTATCGCAGAATCAAATTTGAAATTTGATTCGCGATTTCTCCGACGGAAGGAATCGTCTGCAGAATGGAGATTATTATGAAAAAAAGTTTCATACGACATATTTTTGCTGTAAGTATATTGTCCTGTTGTCTGTTATTCGGAGGATGCAGTCAGAATTCTGACGGAGAGGATACATCCTCCGCCACGACTGCTTCCACCTCCCCGTCTGAGACTGTTGCCGCCCTGCCTGCCGATGTTTCCCCGGATTCCGAGTCGTCTGCCATAGAATCCACTTCGGAGGATACCAGGGCACTCACCCTGTCGGTAGTCAATATGTGTGGCATCGAAGTCGGTATGGTAGCGGTCATTGATCCCGTGACCGGGGAACAGGTAAATCTGGATTCCCTGTCGGATCAGGAATCGATCTCTATGGAAGCAGACTGGCCCTCCTCTGTCAATGAGTTCCAATGGGCTCTCTACAATACTGACGGTGAATTATGCGTTGAGGGGACAACCGATATCAGCAGTGCCCAGGCCACAGTGACTCTTCTTCTGACCGGAGACGGTGATCTGGAAAAAGTTGAAGAGCTCTTCGAGTAATCCGCTTTCCAAGGTCTAAAAAACGACATCCACCGGGAAAATCCCGATGGATGTCGTTTTTGTTATCTTTTATTCTTCGATATCTCCTGCATTTTCTGCCTGAGCCTTCAGCTTCTTCTCATTGTGCTTCTTGTACATTTCATATCCGGTTGCACCGAGGATCAGAATGATCAGCCACCACCACCAGGACATCTTTGCATGTTCGCTTTCCACAGCTACATCTGCCAGGGGAACAGCCTCTTCTTCGATATTTACGGCTTCCTTGGTCTCTTCCTTATCGGAACCTGCCTGAACGGTTTCCTGTGTATTTGCAGGAGCTGCTTCTGCAAGAGGCGCTGCTTCGTCAGCGATCTGTACAACGGGTGCTGCTGCCTGGTTCTGTGCAACTACGGTTGCCTGTGCTGCGGGTGCTGCTGCCAGTGCAACAGGTGTAACAACTATTGCTGCCTCTCCGGCGCCGCCTTCCTCTGTATCACCGGCACCTCCGATCTCACCTTCTCCACCTGCAGGTGTTCCGGGTGTAGGTGCAGGAGTCAGACGCTCGATCACCTTATCCAGCTCTCCGCCTGCCTCATCCAGGCTGCCCAGAATCTCCTTCAGAGTATCTTCTGCATCCTTTTTGTTCTGTTCAGCCACGGCCAGCTTTCCTTCCAGTTCCTTCAGAGCTCCAAGGTTACTGGTTCTGTTACTCTTCAGAGCTTCGATCTCTGCCTTCAGTTCCTCTACCTTGCCCTGTGCTGCTACCACATCTTTCTGTGCGTCCTGTGCATTCTGTAACAGCTTCTGATACTTTTCGGTCAGAGCCTTGGCATCATCTACAAATTTACGATATGCTTCATCCTTCTGGGTCAGTTTGATGTTGCCCTGAATGTAATTCAGGTTCTGGATAATCTGGCCGGTCAGCACTTCTGCATTTTCATAAGTCTCAGTTCTGACAGCAGTATTGGTTGTGGTCTCTCCGGTTTTCTCCAAATAATCAATCTCATAGGAATAGCTGGTATGAGCAATGGTATCGGTATCTGTAGTCTTCACATTGTACACACCGGTTGCGCCACTTGCTTTTGCCTGTGCCAGTGCTGCATCCTGTACCGCATTCTGTGCCTCCTCAGCAGAGGTCTTCTCATCGGTCTTAACGCTGACACCTGCCACATAGCGGATGGTTGCCTTGCCGAACTTCCAGTCATCCCAGTTGGCACTTACAAAAATACCACCGTCTGCCTCGACTGCCTTTCTGGCTGCATCTTCCAGCTTCTTGTTCGTAGCTTCTCCCTTACCAAACAGGGCTTTGATATCATTCCAAAGAGAACCGAAGGTACTCTGATCGACAGTTTTCTTGGTAACCTTTGCGTAGGTTGCGGATACAGTGCCGGATACGAGGAAGTCGGAATCATCATACCAGTGATCTTCTGTATAGCCGGTTACCTTAAGATCACTGCTTACACCGATCAGGTATAAGTCGTCATCATCGTTAATCTTATTGCTTAACGCCTTCTCCTGCTCTTTCGTAACCTTTGCTACTGCTTCTTCCTCTGTTCTTACACCATAATCCGTCTTTTTATCTGTATGCTTCCATTCAACCTCTTCATCCTTCACATTCACAGTCTTCGTAAAGGTAGGAATGTAGGTTCCGTTACCGGTATAAGTATAATCCGTTTTTTCTGTTCCTGTAACGGTTACATCCTTGCCGGCAGCGTCCTTCAAATCCTTTTCCTTTGCAGCAGCTGCAGCATCTCTCTCTGCCTCTGTCTGATACTGTTCGGTAGAAGTGAATTTTGCATCGGTATAGGTGATGGTGGTCACATCAGCGGTCACGGTCTTGATCAGGTTGCCGTTCTCATCCAGTTTCCAGGATTCCTTCTCGGTAGCCTCATTTACATCAGTATCAACCTCGCCGTTTTCGGTCTTCTGGTTATTGTCAGAAATAATGATACTCTCGGTTCCGTCGTTCTTGATCACTTTCTTTCCATCTACTGCAATAATGGTTCCGTCTTTCAGACCTTTTTCCACTTCGGAAACAGTGATAGTATCCCCATTTTCCTTCACATACTGATCCGGATTGGTCTCCTGCGCCGTCTTCCAGTTTACTTCCTCAATTCGCTTCTCAAAGATCACGATATTGTCCTTGGAAGTCTGTTTGTCATCCATCACATAGTTGTAAAACTTTGTCTGCTTATTACCATTCTCATCGGTATAGGTTACTTCAAAATAATTCTTGGTATTATTGTCTTCACCCTGTCTGCGGACAACCTTAATATCATCGGCAGTGATCTTCTGTACCTCGGGCAGATAGTAGTTCTGCATAATGGAAATGAAAAGCTTATCCTCATTTTTCCAGTTAAGTCCCTGATCTCCCTGTGTCAGAGCTTCCTTATCTGCAATATCCATGGCACCTGCTGCGGAGGTATCCACTGCGCTCTTGGCAGCTTCCAGAGCCTTTGCCAGTGCTTCTGCATTTTTCTGTGCTGCCGCAAGTTCCTCTGCTGCTGCCACAGCGTTAGCATCCGCACTGTTTATAGCAGCCTCATAAGCCTTTTCATAATCTGCCACCTTCTGTGCTGCCTCTTCATAAGCTGCCTTGGCGGTATTGTACTCCCCGAGCTTTGCATCAAAATCTGCCTGTGCCTGATCCACGGTAGTCTTTACTTCTTCATAGGCAGCATTGGCATCGGTGATAGAAGCAGCATCCTTGATATTCTCGATCTGTCCATTTACCTTATCCTGGGAAGCCTGCATGGCATCCTTTGCTTCTGCCGCAGTCTGTCCTGCATTTGCCGCAGCATCAGCTGCCTTATTCAGTTCTGCGTCGGACAGCTTGTCATTGGCTTCCGCAACCCCCAGCGCAGTATCTGCATTCTCTACGGCAGACTCTGCATCCTTCAGGGATGAACCGTCTTCAACAGTCTTATCCTCTACTTTGGCATTGGCATCCAGAATGTCCTGAGACAGATCCTTTCCCCCGGCATCCTTCACATCTCCGGCTGCCACCTTGTCAACCACTTCCGCCTTCACATCAGCGGCACTCTTTTCGGCGCCCTCTACAGCCTTGTCGGCATCTTTTGCGGCTGCTTCCGCCTGATCGCATACACCGGCTTCCGGTGTCACTGTAATGTTCTTATCCTCGTTTCCTTCGGAAGAATTCCCCTCTCCTTCTGCTGCCAGTGCAGTCAACGGTGAAGATGCCATCAGCATTGCGGAAATGCCGATCGCCATAGCACGAATCACTTTTTCGTTCTTACTGTTTTTTCTCATATGATTTTTCCTCTCCATTCTATTTTTCAACAATATGTTCGAATAAATACTGCAACACTTCCGGCGTGAATTTTTTCGCCGAAATAGCTACTTTGAAGCTTCCGTCTTCCAGTGCTTCCTGCCTGGTGACATCCGCATACATGATCATCGTATCCGCTACGATTATGATGTCTTTCCCCTTAAGATCAGGAGATCCGGCCGGCATCGTAAAAGCTATGCCCAGTGGGCTGACATTGCATGTTTCGACAAAAATGCTCTCTCCCGAATCACATACTACGATAACGCTCTTAGCCTGATAGCCAACACGGTCGATCCGTCTTCGTTCTTCCATGTCCCCTTTTGCTCCTTTCTTCCAGAGATGCCTGTTAAAACGCCCCTTTTATTCTGTCTTATCTATTAAGACTCTCCGTCTCAGAAAAAAGGTTCAGAAAAACAGAAATATTTTTCTTTTTTTTTACATTTTTTTCAAAACATTGTATTCTTAGCATTTTTCCCATCCCTTTTCCTTACACTCACCTCCATGGCCAGCAGATCCGCAAGCAGGATCATCCCTCCCAGCACCGCCGCCAACGGTTCTCTCCACCATCCATATCCAAACAATACCACGGCACCGGTCATTCCTACCCAGTTCACCCGGGTTCCATGCATCTTCATTCCACCTCTTCTGCCTCTCTTTCTAATACGCATCCGCATGCTTTAACAACACTGTCACCGTCTTGCACAAAATCCGGATATCCTCCATCAGTGACCAGTTATCAATATATTCCACATCCAGCTCCACGATCTTTTCGAAATCCGTCACCAGACTCCTGCCGTTCACCTGCCACATGCCCGTCAAGCCCGGCTTGATACTGATCCGCCGCCACTGCCTTGTGCCGTATTTCTCCACCTCGTCCGGGGTCGGCGGTCTCGTTCCCACCAGACTCATGGAACCTCCCAACACATTAAAAAACTGTGGCAGCTCATCAATGCTTAAATTCCGCAGGATCCTGCCCACCCGGGTGATCCGGGGATCCTCCCGGATCTTGAACATTACGCCCCCGGCGATCTCATTTTGCGACAGCAGCTCTGACTTTCTCTCTTCCGCATCCACATACATGCTGCGGAATTTATAGATCTGAAATGTCCTGCCGTTTTTCCCGACCCGGATCTGCCGGAAGATCACAGGACCGGGGGAATCCAGCTTAATGGCCAGCGCCGCCAATAACATCACCGGAGAAAACAAAACGATCCCTGCCAGGCCTCCTGCCACATCCATGATCCGTTTTATCACCTGTTCTCCGGTATTCAACGTCACCGTATGGTAGGTGATGACCGGATAGGTTCCCACACAGCTTACATAGCTGTCGGCTCTGCGCCTCTTATAGAAATCCACCACCATCCGTACCGTCACCCCCATATCAATGCACAGATCCACATATTTCTGCATGGAAAAAAGCTGTTCCTCGCGCTTTTGCAGAATATAGATCTGATCCAGATGGTACCGGCGGATCAGCATTTCCAGATCTTCCAGACTTCCCAGATATTCTCCTGCATCTCCTTCTGAAATCTGTGCCAGTTCCTGTGCCGATGCCGCAATATACCCCACAAGCTCCAAGGGGATGCTGGTCTTCTTCAAAAAATACCGAAACTTGTTGTACTGCGCCCTTCTTCCCACAAATGCGGTACGCGGCACTTCCCCGCGATTTCTTTCCATGTCTCTGCAGCATCTGCCGTGTCGCAGCAACGGTACGCTTTCCAGACTGTACGCCAGGATCAGAAACAGAAAATATCCCCTCTGATCCTCTGTAATGTATGGCAGCAGGACCACGGTTGCCGCTGTTGCCACCAGAAACGATCCTGTTCTGCGCCGCTGTATCCTGTCCGGATAACCGAACAGGGTCACATTATACAGATATTGCTCTTCCTTTCCCAATACATAAAGCAGCACGAATATCGCTGCCAGTCCTGTCATACCCCCAAGTGTCCGAAGGCTCCATGCTCTTCCCATAAATAACACAGCCACTCCATAAGCCACCAGAAGCCGCAGCATATCCTTTACTATGTGTCCGATATCCTTATTTGCACTCGTATTTGACCGATTCATTTTTCTCCCCCTTCTCGTGTCACTTTTTCATCCGGTCTGTCGTTTTCCGCTGTCCTTTGTCTCTCTCTGTCGACCTTCCTTTGGTGACAATCGTTTTTCCCCCATGCTAAAATAGCACCAGCAAAGGAGGTAAGATAATACTATGTTCAAGCTTGTGCTGATCGATGATGATGCCGAAGTGCTGGCGATCAATCAGAAATATCTCACCGGTGCGGGATTCACCGTGTATACTGCCATCTCCCCCCGGGAAGGCGTCTTATCCATTCGAAAGAATCTTCCGGATTGTATCTTACTGGATGTTATGCTGCCCGAAGCCGACGGTTACCGGGTGTGCCGTTACATCCGCTCTTTTTCCTCTGTGCCGATCCTGTTTCTCACTGCCAGAAGTTCCGAGGAAGATGTGATCCGGGGACTTACCTGCGGCGGGGACGATTATCTGGTCAAACCCTACAGTCTCCGGGAGCTGAAAGCCCGGGTGGACCTCCTGATCCGCAGACGCAGACAACTGGCGCAGGCTTCCTCCGATCTGGTACTGACGATCGGAAATCTTTCCATCGACAGGGTAGCCCACAAGGCCTTCTACCGGGAACAGGATCTGTGTCTCGCCAACCGGGAATATGAAGTCCTGCTGTATCTGGCAGAACACCCGGACCGGGACATCACCTTTGAGGAACTGGGCACGGCTCTCTTCGGTGTCTACCGGGAAAGTGACAGACGCAGCGTTATGGTCAATGTCAGCCGTCTCCGCAAACGTTTTGAGGGCAATTACGAATTGGAGAACCGCATCGAAACCGTCTGGTCCAAAGGGTATCGTTTTCTGAAAGGAGGTATCTGACCATGGCACAAAATTCCCGCCCCGCTTTCCGTTCTCCCTCTCTCGAACAGGAGACCGTGGAAGAACTGTCCCGCAGGCTGCTGGAAATCACCGCGCAGCTAAATGCCAGCAATCGCTCCCTGCAGCACCTGCAACAGGAACGTACGGAAATGCTGGCCAATCTCTCCCATGATCTGCGGGCTCCCCTCACTGCCATCCGCAGTGCCGTGGATTATCTTACTTCCGGACAGTCTCTGTCTGCACAGGATATCGAAGGTGCCCTCACCCTGATCGATCACCGGACTGCGACACTGGAACATCTGATCCGGGATATGTATGAGTTGTTCACTCTGGAGGATCCTTCCCACGCCTTTTCCTTTCAGGAACTGGATGCCCCGGCCTTTCTGGAAGAATATTTCTATACCGCACTTCCGGACAGCCACTATGCCGGTCATCTTCTCTGTTTATCTGTACCGCAGGATCTCCATGCCACCCTTTTTGCAGATTCCGGAAAACTGGTACGGATTCTGGACAATCTGCTCGGCAATGCCGCAAAATATGCTCCCGCCGGAACGAAAATCACTCTGTCTGCCGCGCCTTCCGCTGACCTTACTTCTCTCCGGATCTCCGTGACCGATGAGGGGCCCGGCATTCCGCCGGAGGACCTCGAGCGGATCTTTAACCGCACCTACACCGTCTCCTCCGCCAGAACTCCCGGTTCTGCCACCGGCAGTGGTCTGGGACTGGCCATTGTAAAGACGATCACAGAACGTCACGGCGGAACCGTGTCCTGCGAAAATGCCCCCGGTGCAGGCAGTATCTTTTCTGTGACACTTCCTGCAAAATTCTTACAATCATGATACATTTCTTTACTTCCGCCCCTGTGTTCCCTATGCTGTAGTCACACAGGGACTTTCCCCGTGTACATCTCTGCATAAGGCAGACGGAAAGGAGAATTCTTATGAAGCATTGGACACAACCTGAACTGATGGAACTGAAGGTATCCGAGACCGCCTGTGGATGGTTTCCCTGGTACCCCGGACATCCCGGCGGAGGAGGACATCATCCCGGACACCATCCCGGTGGCGGCGACTGTCAGCCCCCGCAGCCTTCTGAGGAACCGGAAGAGTTCTTAAGCTGACACGACGTTTCGCAGTGCGTGTACTTCCGCTGCCACCTCGGCAGTGGAATCACCTGCTGCCGGTCTCCTTATCCAAAAGACCGGTATCTGCTCCGCTATTTTCAGGCAGTTCTGCCAGATTTCCATTCCCGGATCCTGTTTTTTCCACAGATGTCTTAAGAACAGATTGTCTTTATACACGATCATGCTGTCGGGGCCTGTGATTTTTTCTGCTTTTATCTTCCCGGACTTATCTTCCGCCTCTTTTTTCCATCGGATTCCCAGAAAAACAAATCGTTCCAGTCTGGCCTTTTCCCTTTGAAATACCCCGGTACAGGGCACCAGAAATTTGTCCTTTTTTTCATCAATATACAAAAGTTCTTCCGGGGGATATCCCTGCCTCAGCACCACATCCCTGCACAGCTTCATATAAGGAAAAGCCGGATACACCCACACCCCTTCTTTTCCGGAAATGTCCACCACTGCCATATCGTCTGCCAGAAAACGATACCCCCGTTTCAGCAGTTCTGCCGTCAGTGTGGACTTGCCCGCGCCACTCTCTCCGGCGATCAGGATCGCACCACCTTCCGGAGTTGCCAGCGCACTGCAATGTATGGGAAGTTTTCCCTGCTGAAGGCTGAGCATTGCTATTCCAAAGCCCAGCAGATAGGTTCGTACCGCTCCGGGATCTCCTCCCTTCCGGATGTGATACCGGATCACCTGTCCCCGCTCCACACTCATGGCCAGCGTACGATTACACAACCAGCCTTTTTCTGTACCCAAAAAACTTCCGCAGACGCAGTCTCCGTGTTCTTTCCGAAACTGTGCTTCCTCCTCTTCGTCCATCGCCCGGATCCGGACCTTTTCCAGTCCGAAGTCCCTGTCATCCTCCGGTAAACGTACCGGATCCAGCTGTACAAAGTCCAGATCCGCTGTTACCCTCATGCCGTACAGATAGTAGTGGTACTGCATTCTTCCGTCACACTCCCTTCCCGGATGCAAAGTTCTCTGTCACAATATTTTAAAACACCCTTCCTGTGGGTGATAAGCAGGCAGGTGGGTCTCGGTTCTAATGCCCGGAGCCCCTGCAATACAGCGACCTCCGTAGCTTCATCCAGCGCCGAGGTGGCCTCATCCAGGATCAGAAACGGTGCTCTCCGCAAAAAGGCTCTGGCAATGGCGATCCGCTGCGCCTGTCCTTCCGACAGGCCATGCCCTCTTTCCCCGATGACGGTATCCAGCCCCTCCGGCAGTGACCGGACAAAATTTTCTCCGGAAGCCAGTTTCAGGGCCGCCCACAATTCTTCCTCCGAAGCATCTTCTCTGCCCATCTGCAGATTTTCTCTCACGGTTCCGCTGAACAGAGTATTCCCCTGGGGGACATAGGCAATAAACTTCCGGACGAAAGCTCCGGTCTCCTGCCTCTGTCCGCTGCCATTGTAGAAATCCACCGTTCCCGCTCCCGTTTCCAGAAAGGCCATCAGAATGCGGATCAGTGTTGTCTTGCCGATACCGGACTCTCCTACAATGGCGACAAATTCTCCCGGACAGATCTTCAGATTCACCCGTTTCAGCACCGGTTCCCTGGTATATCCGAAGCATACATTTCGAAGCTCCACTCCGATCTCCCATCCACGGATCTCTCCGGCTGCCCTTTGCTCCCCGGGAATTCTCTGTAACTCCATGATCCTCCCGGCGGAAGTCAACAGGGCAATGATCCGGGGAATCTGCTGGGCCAGTCCCAGGATCGGCGCCTGTACCCGGTTCACCAGTGTCAGAAATACCGACATAGTACCGTAGGTGATCTGTTGTCTCGACAGCTGCCATGCCCCGTAGGAAAATGCTGTCAGATATCCTCCCTGAAAAGCCAGTGACATCACCGTGGAACTGGCGGTTCCCAGTCCGGTCTTGCGGTATACCCAGTAGAACCGTTCCTCCCGTAGCTTTGTCAGGCGCTCCACCGCCCGGTCCTCTCCGGTAAAAGCCTTTACGATCAGAAGGTTGGCCAGACTTTCCTGCAAAAAGGAACGGTATTCCGACTCACTCTCCTGCACTTTCCGCTGTAACCGTTTCAGGCGTTTTCCCAGCCACCAGGAGCACAGGGCTGCCACCGGTGCCACCAGCAGGGCAAACACCGCAAGGAGCGGGGAATAATAAAACAACATACAAAACACTAGTACCAACTCGATCCCCAGCTGTAAGATATTGGGGATCGTCCCCACAATACCGTCCGCCACATTTCCCGCATCGCTGGTCAGTCTTGTCATGAGATCACCGGTATGATAGGCCGTCACTTCCCGCCAGCCAGAATGCAGGATCTTCTCATAGATCTGCCGTCGGATCCCGAAGGAAAACCGCTCCGTTACCAGTGCAGTAAGCAGTGTCGACAACACCGAGATTCCCTGCATTCCCAATAACAGCAGCACATAACCCGTAAGCAGCCGTCCGAAACCGCTTCCCACTGTGGCATGATCAATGATCTCCTTGGTGATCTGCACCATGGCCAGCGAGGCAAAAGTCTCCAACAGCCCAAACAATAACAACAGACCAATCCTGCCCGCATAGGGAGCGGTATATTGCCACAACCAGGAAATATAATCTCTTCCTCTTATTTTTCCCATATGTGTCTACACCTCTTCCAGGATCCCTGCCTGTTCCAGTTTTTCCAGAAATGCCAGCACCTCTTTTTCACACACCTCTTCCATCACTTCATATTCTTCCATCAGTTTATGTAAGATAGCCTCCACCGTTATGCCGTCTTCGCCTTCCTGCCCGTCCAGCATATCCCAGATGTCGTTTCCCACACCTTTGATGCAGAAATATTTCCCCTGTTCGAAATCCACCATGACCTTTTCTCCCGCCAGGTCCGTCACATTCCTTTTCGCTTTCATTCGGATTTTTGCCGTTTTGTCCATTTTCTGTTCTCCCTTCTTTTACACGCTCTGTCTCCGTCTGTTAATCGAGCAGGCGGACTCATCATATACACCAAAAAAGCCCATGTAACCATGAGCTTCCCTGATCCATTCTGGCATTTTCCTCTCATACAGTCCGAAAACTACTGTACGTCTACGGTAGGTTCTCCGGAATTGCCGGAAGAAGGACCGTAAGTGGGGATAGTATACTTACCGTCATCGGACTGGTAAACGCCGTCCTCGATCAGACCTCCCTTAGGGCTGTAAGCCGTTGCTCTTACGTTCAGTTCCTCCATTTCGGGCTGACTCCATGCTTTCATTTTCCATTCCTCCTTATTACATTTTTATGATTTCTTACATTTCTGATTATAATAATTTCCCTGTAAAAATACCCTCTTTCTAACAAAACTGTAAGATTTTCGTTACGACCTCGTGGAGTGTATCCTTGTCCGACTGCCTGATCACTTCATAGATTCCGGCCTGCCCTGCGATCCGGACCAACTGTTTCATCAAAGGATACGGAATCCCGGTACTGTACCGGTAGGTATCCGCCAGATACAACTGGCTGCTCAAAGTCTCCAGTGCTTTCTGCCCGGTGAGCTTTTGGATACTCACTGCCTCTTCCCCGGTATTCTGCACCGCATCCTGCCACCCGGCCACAGCATCCTTTCGCAGCAAAAAAATCTTCCCGAGGAGCGCCGCCTCTTTCCGATAGCAATCCTGTCTGCGCCAGGCATATTTGTCCCTCTCTTCGTCAATATAGATCAGTTCTTCCAGCGGCTTCCCGCATTTCAGTGCCATATCACGACAAAGCTTCTGCTGCGGGTAGGAAGGCTCCGCCAGCATCCCCATAGTTCCCGGATGCACCCTCACTGTGTCATCCGCCAGAAATCCAAGCTTTCTTTGCAACAATTCCATGGCCACCGTAGACTTCCCGGCCCCGCTCTCCCCACAGAGTAAAATGGCCTGTTCCCCGGTATACAATGCACTTCCGTGAAAAAAGGGTTCCCCCCTCTGCAGACAGACCAGTGCCATCCCGGCACTGAGCAACAGGGAAGTGATCACAAGCAGTTGCGGTTCCTCCGAAAGCTCAACGGTGATCCTGCTGCCCCCTTCCACATAGACCTGTGTTCCGTCCCGGATGCGGAACCAGGCCGATACAAAGCCGTTTGTCCAGGTCCCGTAGCCCTTCTGTCCCGCTTCCAGCAGGAAATCCGGCATCCTTCCGAATACAATTTTTACCTCTGCCTCTCCCGCCGTCTCCGGTACTGCCTCCGAAAAGGGGATCTGCGACTGCACCCGCAGTCCGTAGATTCTGTAAAAATATTCCATCATACCTCAAACCTTCTCCGATATTCCTGTGCCAGGCCCACATAAAAGCCACGCACCATGTCTGCTTTTGAGTGCCCGTTTTCCCCGGACATCGTCTCACCCGGAATCCCCGACAGTTCCTCACAGATCCGTTCCCACTGCAAGGCGAGCAGTTCCTCACTTCCCACGCCCTGTCTTCCCTTGTGGAATTCATCCGCCAGGATCTCTTCCGGGATCTTCCCCTGTAAATACTGCCGAACCAGGCGTCTCTCCTGCCCGGCATGGGTGAACTGTTCCGCCGGGAGACTTAGCACCAGTGCGATCAGCCGCTTGTCTCTGGTGGGATCTCTGGGCACCACTCCGGTGGCCAGAGACAGCTTTACTTCATATTCTCCGATCTGCCGCAAGGCACTTTTGTCATACATATACCGGGACACCGCTTCATGATCCCCACCGGCTTCCGCCGTGAGAAGATCCCACCAGATCCACTTGCGGCTCCTGCGGTATTTTCTGCTGTAGACATTGATCTCCCGCACCAGTTCTTTGATTCTTCCCTGATGTAACAGTGTCAGGAACAGGCTTCGAAAATCCCCATAGGATATGGTAATATTTCCGTACTGTCCCGACAGCAGGATCCCACAGTCTTTCTGAGCTGCCAGACGATAACTTTCATACATCCAGGGCAGATTCAGTACCGCTTTACAGGGAACTTCCAGAACTTCCCACAGCCTCCGGTTCTCCGCCAGCAGATCTCCCCGGTTGGTCACCAGATACTCCGGTTCCAGATTCCCGTGAAATCTCCGCACCAGTTCCACACTGCTTCTCTCATCCTCCACAGCGTATTGTCCCGGGATCCGTGCTCTTTCCTTCTCCTCCGGCACCGCAGTAAAGGAATACAGTTTCTTTCCTCTGGCAGCAAGGTAAGGTGCTGCATAAGCTGCCACCGCATTGGAGTCCAGCCCGCCGCTTAACAGAATTCCTGTTTCTTTTCCACCCCGGCCTTCCCGGATCACATCCTCCACGCAGTGCCGGAACACCGTGGTCACCAGCTCCCGGTACCCTGCTTCCGTCTTCCCCCGCAGGATCCTCCTTCCCGCAAAGGGATCCCAGTAATCCCTTCTGTGCACCCCTTCTTCAGTAAATACCACAATTTCTCCCGGAGCCAGTCGCAGGATCCCCGCATAGGGTGTCTCTCTGGGTTCCGACACCGCCCGCAGATCCCGGATGGTATAGAACCGGTCAAACCAGCCCGTATTTTCCTTCCAGTTCTCCCGTTCGCAGGTGATCCCCGCAAGCAGCGTGGAAAAATAGACCTTTTTTTCCTCCTGAAAATAATAGACCGAACGGTTTCCCACCGCATCATTGAACAAAGTCAGGCTCCGCTTCCCCGGCTCCAGATACGCACAGGCATAGGCTCCTCTGGCCACGGCAAGCGTTTCCTCCGGATGGCTGCAAAAGCTTTCATACAGAATTTCCCCGTCCGGATGGCTGCACAGATCCCGGATGCCTCCAAACCGCTGCACCAGTTCTCCGCGGTTATCCAGGATCACATCCGCCACGAACAGACTTCTGCGCTCTCCCTTTCTTTCATAAGGGAATCTTTCTTCCACAGCTTCCCTTGTGACATCCTGTACCCCGCAGGCCAGATAATAGGTTGCCTCCCTTTTTTCCTGTATCCGGTCCAGGCAGCTCGTCCTATAGGCCTGCCGCATCCGCAGAGCCTCTTCCCACAGGTTCCCTGCACGATTTTTTCTTTGTGCCTCTGACTGCGCCGCACTCAGATCCACAATTCCCCAGATTGCCGACATACTTATCCCCTCTTTCCGGAAGCCTCCTTACAGAACCGGGCCACGGTAGTATATCCGCCGCCGTCCCCTCCGGTCACATACATTTCCCCAAAACGCAGCCAGGCATGGGCCACCATTTTACCTTCTTCCATGCCACACCCCAGATACAGGGTGGAAGAAAGTCCCTGTCGGTACAACAGTCTCTGGGCCGCCAGCGCCCGCACCAGACATTTACTCTCCCAGGGAGTCTTATCACAGACCTTTCCCACGATCCGGGCGATACGCGCCGCCTGCCGGTATCCTTCCCGGGATGCCGTTCCTGCGGATTCTTCGTTTTCTCTGCCCCAGCCCTTCCGCAGTTTCCCCGGCGGCAGGAGCAGCAGTTGCATGCGGAAGATCGCCGAATAATAATAGGTAAGTAAGGTTTCTTTTTTCCATGGGTTCTTCCAAAGAAACCCTGACGGACTTTTCATGGCTTTCTTACACTCCTTATAAATATTTCAATGGAACAGACTAATGAAAATGTAACTGCAGTCTGCGGTAGATATCCTGTCTTACACCGATCTGTGATGCATCGATCTGCCGCAGCATTTCCCGCTTGTATTTTCCCCGGCCGCAGACCACACCCCGAGCGGCCCGGATTCCCCAGGCTGCCGGAAGCAGAAATTTTCCCGCAACGGGATTTCTCGAAAGCCACGGGTAATACAACACCATATATTCATAAGGAGGGAACCAGTACCAGCGTTTCAGGGCATCTCGGCCCTTTTCTCCCTTCTCCGGCTGCGCATCGCAGAACCGGTTCCAGATACCGTTTTCATCCTTGCCATAGATTCCACACCCCTGCATATAGTCAAACAGTTGCTGATAAAACGCTTCACCGGGCTCTCCCTGCAGCCAGATCCGGGCCAGCTTCTCCATATGCTCCGTAAATGCCGTCAGTCCCAATCCCGCAAACTGCTTTTGCAGATAGTCTGCGTTCATTTCCCCACCGAATTTTTCCAGAAACACATAAATGTCCACCAGATTCCGGATACCACAGCCTCTCTTGTAAAAATGCTTTGCCATATGAGCCATCATGTAAATATAGAAATCTTCCGCCTCAAAATCATACACATACAGAAAACCCTTTCTGAGCACCGCCCGGGACAGATCCGAGAAATAGGCATACTGCCTCTCGTCCACTGTCCGGTCATACATGGCTCTGTGCGCCTCCACCACGATTCCCGGTGCTTTCCGATAGATATCATGATGCTTGATCTTCTGTTGCAGGACATACCCCATGGCTTCCAGTTCCACTGCCGCCTGCTCCATGAAATCTCCGTGGATCAGAATGTCAATATCACTCATTTCCCGCAGAAACGAAGACGGATAATAGAATTTCATCCGGGCTCCTTTCATGGGTTGACAGGGAATCTTTGCCTGTTCCATCCGTTCCTCCAGCTTCTTCAATTCCTGCAGCTGCATACCGGTAAAAAGCATGCTTCCCAGTACTTTTTCCCGCAAAAGCCCTTTTTCTTCCTCCGAAAGCCCATCTGTTTTTAACAAGGCTCCCAAAAGCAGATAATCCATATGGTTCTCCTCTGAAATCTTTACAATCTCCCTTACAGAGACTCCCTCTGGCAGAGACGCCGCCTTTCTGTCCTCCAATCCGGCCTTTACCAGTTCCGCCAGATATTCTGCCATTGTTTCCATACGTAGTCCCCTTTCCCTTTATTCTTCAGGTACGCTTTCCGTGACCGTTTCCTGTACTCCGTCAGGAGCCTCCGTCTGATCCACAAGCGTTATAAGCTCTTCCGTATATCGCAGAATATATTCTCCCCGTGAGGCAAAATATTCCTGAATCGTATCCCCGTCAGCCAGATATCCTTCCTCTGTCTGTCGCAGGCCGTAGCGCTCCGCCGTGGCTGTCACTGCCACCCGGTAAGTTTCCAGAAGCGGTGTCAGATACTCTTCTGCCTTTTCCTTCGTCAGTTCTTCCACGTATTCCCGCATTCTCTGCCGGAACGCTGTCTGAAAGTCCTTATTTTTCAGCAATCCCTGTAAAAACAGATCTTCTGCCACCCCCGGACACAGATAAGTATTCACACTGTAATTACTGACCTTATTCCGTCCCAGAGTATCCGTGGCATCCGAGAATTCCCAGTGCCATTTTCCCGTCTCTCCTTCTCCTGCCCGTCGCCACAAAGTGGTGGAAAAAGAGTCAAACTGCGAATTACCGAAATAGAGATTGGCACAGTAATAATCCAGATAGCTTTCCAGATCCATCTGCTCCAGGATCTTCTGATACGTTCCGTGTCCGGAAGTATTCCCCTCGGTCACCAGCCGGTACAGTTCTCCGTATTCCGGAGCGATCTGGGAGGGATAGCGGTTCTCTATGACCTGAATTTCTTCCGGGGAACCGCCGGCTCTTCGGGCAAAGGTTTCCGCCGTATTTACCCTGCCCACCAGATACAATCCCCAGAACTCCCCGTCCACAAACACCAGACAGCCCTTCCGCTCTTCCAGCGTAAAATCCGTGATTTCTTTTAACAGCAGTTCCTCTAAAACCTGTCTGTTCTTGGCCACATGATCCGTGCCGCCCCCGTACAGAAGAAACGTGCCGTCCCGGAAAAGCTCATACAGCTCACAACTGCTCTCCGGCACCGGATCCGCTCCCGTCATAAGAAAACTTTTCTGCCCGTAATCCAGATTTCCGTCCTTCCGCAAAC